>JAEEGL011203784.1_pt1 | contig 150554 bp, 198 predicted proteins | sample 9134231 | NCBI WGS metagenome assembly JAEEGL01 (sample SAMN16246548, study PRJNA631951) | gut metagenome | biome: gut microbiome; feature: rumen; material: fiber-attached | host: Bos | place: Iran: Karaj | collected 2018-10 | reverse complement strand
CTTTTGTTTTCAGAAACACCGGACGGTATATGCGTCCTGGATTGTACCGTGCGTAATCCTGAATTCGAAAAGTATTTCAAAGCAACCAAAGAACAGGTCGCTAATTACATGACACGTCTCAAAGAACTCAAAGACGGAGGTCATTTGAACGGTATCAGAGGCGACGAAATGTACGATAACGGCCATAAAGGCTGTGAGTTCTACAAAAAATACAAGTCGACTCACTGGTATTCCTGGTCCGTACGCAACTGGGGTTGCAAATGGAATGCAGGAGACGCCCGCATCGAATCTGAAACCGCAGACGAATGCGTAATCTACTTTGAAACACCTTGGGGACCTCCGGAAGAATGGATCAAAGCTCTCACAAGATATAAGATCAACTTCAGCCTTGAGTGGGAAGAAGAGCAGGGTTACTACGGCGAATACTCATATGATGCCGCAACCGATGATTTCACAGACACAGGTTGGTTAGATCCGGAGCCTGACGGCGAAGATGAAGACGAATAAAGGAGACCAGATATGGCACAAACAGTAAAGTTCGAAAAATATCAGACAGAAACCTTGGAAAGGCTCATCTATAACGAGCTGACTGAATACTCTTCAGATCTCCGTACCGCAACAGCAGACATCGACGAAGTTGTAACTCTCATCGAAAACCTGTATCTCATCGGCTATAAGAAAGACGCTAAGGAATGGAAGAAAACATTCATCAGCGATATCAAATCTTTTGCCGATATCGAAAAGGACGACAGACAGTTTGCTCTCGACGAACTCAAAAAGCTTGATTTCAAGGCTTTAACAGGTAATACGACTGTCACCGCAGCCACTTTTAACGGTTTTGACTCTCAAGATTGGACTAATTACCTGACCAAACTTCTCGATCTTGACTCTGACGCAGCCTGCGATCTCCTCCACGATATAAACAATCTGAGAGGAAACGAATGGATCGACTCGCTCAAGGACATCCATGCCGATAAAGTTATCATTACGGCATTCAGCAAGTTCTGCAAAAGCCCGATCATCGCTTAACAAAAAATAGCCCAAAAATGGTCACGAAATGGGCGGTTTTATTCTGTGAAAATCGCCCGTTTGTGACCTAAAATTTGAGGTTGAAAAAGTTTTCTTCCTCGACTATCATATGGGTACAAGAAATTTTTGACCAAAAAATGATGACCCATTGACAGTCAAACAATTTTAACGAACAAAGATTGATAGCCAACAGAAGAAAGGTGGTGTAAGAATTAATGCGTAAAGGCAAGAACCCTTCAGTCAAGCAGATGGAACTTCTGCAGAAAAAGGGATTAGATGCTCACGCTTGGCTTCTCGTTAAAACAGAGACACATCAGTTGACATTCAGACATAAGGAAACCAATGAATTGATAACCATTGAAACGCATTAACAACAGAGGTAATCAAATATGGGACGCACTCGTAACCAGATCATCAACGAGGCGACCGACGATTATCTCGCAAAACTCAACCCGAATAATCTTCCCACACCGGAAGATGCGGAAAGAGAGTTAGTCAACCTTATAGAAGATGACATGTTGCTTGAGAATCAGGCAAGACCCAAAGGTAATAAACTCAGGATACCTGCGGAACTTGACTTCGAACAGATAGCAAAACTCATGGCTCTGTATTACCCTATCGCACGTATCTCGTGTGCCGGTCCGACGGCTGATCCCGAATACGACTTACTCGCACTGTACTGCGAACAGGGTGAAAACGAGGGTACCTATGTCACTTCGGAAGAAGTGTTCAGGAAACTCGCGATGAGGTTTAATCGCCGACTCACCTCGGATAACTTTAAAGAAATGCTCAGTGTCTTAAAGATCTACGCACCTCGTAAGACACGTTGCATGAATCCTAATCTCATTGCCGTCAATAACGGTATCTTTAACTATGATACAAAGGAGTTGAAGCCTTTCGACCCCGATTATGTATTCATGACTAAATCGCATGTCAATTATAATGACCAGGCTACAAACATCATTATTCACAACAGTAATGACAACAGCGATTGGGATATCGAATCATGGATGAGAGACCTTTCAGATGATCCGGAAATCGTCGAATTATTATGGGAAATCTTAGGAGCCATCATCAGACCCCATGTTCCGTGGGATAAATCAGCATGGCTCTATTCCGAAACAGGTAATAATGGTAAAGGTACTTACTGTGCACTCGCAAGAAACATCTGTGGTGCAACAGCTTATGCGACCATACCGCTCAACGATTTTTCCAAGGATTTCGCTTTGGAACCTTTGATCCATGCCACGGCAGTCATCGTAGATGAGAACGACGTAGGCACATTCATTGACAAAGCGGCTAACCTGAAAGCCATCATCACGAATGACGCAATCTCTATTAACAGAAAGTTCAAGACACCGATAACATACCAGTTTTATGGATTTATGATCCAGTGTTTGAATGAATTTCCGAGAATCAAGGACAGATCAGACTCATTCTACAGAAGACAGCTCTTCATCCCGTTTGATAAATGCTTCACGGGTGTTGAGAAGCCTTATATCAAGAACGATTATCTGAACAGACAGGAAGTCCTTGAATATGTTCTCTATAAGGTTCTTAACATGAATTATTACAGACTTTCAGAGCCTGCAAGATGTAAGAACGTTCTTGAAGAATATAAGGAATTCAATGATCCTGTCAGACAGTTTTGGGACGAAATGGAGCCCGAATTCGCTTGGGACCTGCTGCCTTTCAGCTTCCTTTATGACCTTTATAAGTTATGGTTCAGAAGGAACTCGCCTTCAGGCACCATTCAGGGTAAGACCAAGTTCATTCAGGAACTGCTTAATGTCGTCACAAACGATCCGGAATGGTACTGTACAGATAAGAACAGTAACATCCGCTCGTCAGGCAGAATGAGTAATCCTGAGCCTCTCATAGCCATCTATGATGTCACAACATGGATGAATCCGAACTATGTGGGTTCAGATCCCAACAAGATAGGACAGCCTGCCCTTAAGTCCTTTTACAGAGGTCTTCTCCGTACGAGCGCCGGAGGCGGAAATCTGGTAACAGGAGGTGACGCCGATGAAGATACTGATTGACGGCGACTCCTGCAGTGTATTCAAAATTGCAGAATCTATTGCAAAAGCACACAAGATCCCGTGTGTTTTCGTTTGTGATTATGCGAAAGATCCGCCTGCGACCAGCTATACCCAAATAAAACAGGTAGATGTAGGCTTTAACTCGGCTGACATGTATATCGCAAACAATACAGAATCCGGCGATATTGTCATAACAAACGATACGGGGCTTGCAGCACTTGTATTGGCAAAGCAAGGTTTTGCAATAAACAATTACGGTTTCGAATTTACGAACGGCAACATCAATTCCATGCTTATGGCAAGAGAATTGTATGCAAAAGCCCGCAGGAGATCCAGCCGTAACAACATTAAGAGCAACCTCAAAACAGGCAAACAAGGGTATTCATTCCCGGTCACTCTCAAGAAAGTGATCAAAAGAACAAGGAAAGGAGTTATAACAGAACATGTTGATTAACAAATCCGTTCACGTCAATTTCTACTTCGATATGGACGGCGTCCTTGCATTGTATGACCGTAAAGCATACGAAGGCGATAACCCGATTTTTATGCGTCCCGGAGGTCACTACTTCAGAGACTTACCGTACGACGCTGTAGCATTCGCTCTTTTCAACTATCTTAACGAGCATGCTAAGGAATTCAATGCGTCTGTTTACATCCTGACTTCAGTTCCGGGTGGAAACATATTCAACGAGCACTTCCATGACAAGATCACTTGGCTCCAGAAGAACTTCCCGAATATCCGCATTGAACAGGTATTGTTCTCTGTCACCAACAAAAACGATACAGTGAAATACATTAAAAACAGGTCCCTGCAGGCAAGGGACATCCTGATAGACGACTACAACAATAACTTAGTCCAGTGGCAGAAAAGCGGCGGTACCGCAATCAAGTTCTGCAACGGGATCAATAATCCTGATTCTTTCAGCGGTCCTAAGTGCAATACAAAACCGTCCTTCAGGAACACATTAACAGAAATCTTAAGTATCACTTATGATGCTGTTGCCTAATAACAGAAGAAGGAGTAACACAAAACCATGACCAGAGACTTCTATGATATAGAGTCTTTAAGCAATGTGTTCATGTTAGCTAACTTGATAGAAGCAACCGACACGCTTGAGTTCTTCTACAAGATAGATAATCCGGACCTGCTCGTATGGACTGATCCTATGCTCTACGCTGATGTAGACAGGAAGCCCTATGAAAACGAGCTGGAATCTCTGCCGGAAGATGAACAGCTTGATAAGCTCTTTGGTCTCGTTCCTCAGGCTGAAAAGGACACTGAATTCGCAAAACTTGTCACAAAGGCAGTTCATGAAGCGAATCTGAACTTCACGGGTGAAGTTGTCCTCTACGACCTTGATAAGGAGGAATCGATCAAACATCTTGCCCAGACCTTCGGATTATCCGATGCTAAATACCTTAATAACCCCACTAATGCTTCTCATTATGATTCTGCATTCCGTCTCGTCTGTGATACAGATGCGGCATACGATGCAGACAAGCATCCGTATCTCTGCGGATATAACTCCTATCAGTATGATACCACGATGCTCGCAATCTTCCTGTATGAAGCCTTCGGAATCAATCCTGACGGTTCGATCACGGTAAAGTGCCCTGACGCTGTTACGATGAGATCGTACAATGATGAGCTCTTTACCGATGAATACAGATCGAGAATGTTTACAAGACTTTACTTCCATTACGAATCGGTCATGCCGAAAAAGATCTCGAGTAACAGAAACTACTCTGATCCTAAAGCTCTGATACGTAAGAACATGATAATGTCCGGCAGACATATCGATATCGCAAGACTTAACGAGAAGATGACTCACGTGGCGTTAAAGAGACTCCTCGGCATGCTCGGTTACCAGATCAAAGAATCTGACAAGCTTGCCACAGGACAGGACACCATCTATACGCTTGAAGAACTCCTCGAACTCTTTGCGTATAACGCATCTGATGTTATAAACCTTAAGTATCTCGCTAATCATAAACTCTATACATCAGGCTTCAACAATAAGAAATCACTGATGAAATCATATCCTGAGATCATCTATCAGAAGAAAAAGGGTGAGTACAAGCCGGAAGAAAGCGTTGCCACAGTCCGTTCGGACAGATCAGTCGGTGACTCTACTTCGGCTACTGTTACGACTAACATCCTGTGCCCGTACGGACACCTCTCTGATTACGATACAGTCTCTTATATGTATCCGTCAGAAGCACAGTCGAAGAAAACAGGCATCCCGAGGGTAAACGTACTCGAGGAAGCCAAGAAATTCTTCTACTCAAAGTTTCCGCAGCCTGAGCTCAGGGCTCAGTTTGATGTAGTATATGATTACTATAAGTCAATTGAAGGTCTGAACTTCAATGACGGCGAGAACTATTACATTGACCACGGTCTTGACCCTAAGTTTGATACTTTGCCGTCTCATCTGACACCTCATAAGCTTGCGTCAATGCCTACTCCGAACCTCTACATGGTTTACTTCAATGCTGACGGAACCCCGTCATCCTACTACGTAAACTTCTCAACCGGAGGTATCCACGGAGCAGAGTATAACAAAGTGCTCTATGACGACGATGTCAGAAGATATGAGGAAGAACTCTTACCTGCCTGGCAGGAAAAGGTTGACCTCATTGACAAAGTCAAACAGATCTATCCTAATCCTTGGGACCTCAAGGTAAACAAGGGTATCGAGATCGACGGTGTCAAATACAAGCCTTCGGATTTCCTCAAACCTAAGGCCACGGTGACAACCGCAGCTTATAAAGACTATCCTAAAAAGCCTGAGAGACCTCAGTTGTTTGAACAGTCAAAGCAGGGTAAATGGAGCTTATGTAAGAGATATGCGTATACTTCAGCCGCTCTGTCGAACCACGAGGACTTCGAGTCTTACTATCCGAACCTTCTCCGTATGATGGACGCATTCTACAATGACGGACTCAAATATGACCGTTATGGTGAGGTCTTTGAGCTTAAATCCACTTACGGCAAGATGATGAAGGACGAAAGCAAGCCCAAGGATGAACGTGAGTATTACAGCAACCTCCGTAATGGTGTCAAGCTGATCCTCAACTCCGCCTCGGGTGCAGGTGATAAGGAAGAAGACAGTAATATCCGTATGAACAATAAGATCATCTCCATGAGAATCATCGGTCAGTTGTTCACATGGCGTATAGGCCAGGCACAGGTTTTTGCCGGTGCCGGCATGCCTTCCACCAATACGGATGGTCTGTATTCTGTCATGGAAGCAACGCTCAACAACAAGATCCTTGCTGCTGAGTCTGCCGATATCCATGTAAAGATCGAACCTGAACTTCTGTACCTTATCTCTAAGGACAGTAACAACAGACTTGAGATCAAGATCACACAGGACCCCGAAACAGGCAAGTATACCTTGGGTGACGTCATCGGTGCATCCGGCGGCTCACTCTCATGCAGGGAAGGTCCGAGACCTGATAAGTCACTTGACCATCCTGCAATCCTAGACTGGGCCCTTACGGAATACCTCATCTATGCATCTCTGAACTACAAAGGAGCGTCACTGTCGTCCGCCTTCAATGAAGATATAGGACGTCTGATACTTCAGTCTGCGTCAAAGCAGTTTACTGACAAGACCAAACTCCTTCTGATGTTCCAGAACATCGTTGCTTCAAGCACTGCGAATTACAGATATACGTTCGCCACAGATCCGGTAACCGGTAATAAGTTACCTCTGCAGCACTACAACCGTGTATTCATCATGAAAGACGGTACACCGAAATCGTACTATCTGCAGTATGCCGAAGCCAAGACCATTTCTTCCACTATCCTTGATAAGAGAAGAAAAACGGGCACAAGGCTCCAGCAGCACGATCCTGAAGCATTGGAAATGCTCGAGGCACAGGGAGTCACTTCAATGATCATCCCTACCGACAGGGAAGCCACGACCACTAAGCTCAAACTCGTTGAACCTAACTGGCTCATGCACATCTGCAACAAAGATCTGTATATGATGTCAGACGAAGAGAAACAGTGGATCCTTGATAATCTTGACTACGATAAGTATCTCGAGCTCATCAAAGGCAGTTTCGAAAAGAACTGGTTTAACGAAACACCTGCTCCGCCCGTTCAGGAACAGCCTGATAGCGGTTCCGAACTTGATCAGATGTTTGAAGATTCGGAAGAGTCCGCATCTGAACAGCAGATGTCTGAAACAGCTTCTGCTCAGGCAGAAACTGATGAAGATGGAGCGCCTGAGGAAACCGACCTTCCCGTCACCAATCCGGTTGACGAAATTGCAGATACCATAGCTGCAATGAACAAAATGAGCGTAGTCCTGAAGCGTACAACGATATATAGTGATGATATCAAGAATGCCGAAGGCACACTCAGTAAGTACATTATTCCGAACATTGATCCGCATAGTGTGCTTGCATCGGTAATCAAGATCCTTACGGATACTGATATCGACTGATGATAACAAAAGGCGCCGCTCCGCGTGGAGCGGTAGCCGTTATCACCAAACTAAAATAATAATAAAGGAGTTATAACATGCCTCCGATTCAATTAACAGATGACAATTACTACTCACAGCAGGCAAACATAGATTACATGTCAGTCAGCCAGTTTAAGGACTTGATCGGTACATTAGGTCATGATCCCTGTGAAGTCACCGGCGTTTTACGCTACCAGGGTATACTTCAGCAGGTGGAATCAACACCCCTCCTTGTCGGTTCCTTCGTCGACTCTTACTTTGAAGGAACACTTGACCAGTTCAAGGAAGATCACAAGGATAAGTTGTTCGCCAAAACAGGGGCTACCAAGGGACAGCTCAAGTCCGAATTCAAGCAGGCAGAGGAGATCATCGACAGAATCAATCGTGACCCTCTTTTCAGCGGTTACATGTCAGGTCAGAAACAGGTCATTATGACTGCCAACCTGTTCGGTGTTGATTGGAAGATCAAGATGGACTCTTACCACCCCAACAAGATGATCGTTGACCTGAAGGTCATGAAGAACATGGCTCCCATATGGTCAGATAAGCGCCATGAAAAGATGGACTTCATCAGATATTGGGGTTACGATATTCAGGGTGCCATCTATCAGAAGGTTGTCGAGATTGTGACAGGCTATAAGCTTCCGTTCTTCATTGCCTGTGCAACTAAGGAATCTCCTACTGACATTCAGATCATCGAGATTACGCAGCCGTACCTTGATGCAGCACTTCAGTTTGTTGAAGAGAACATCCAGCATGCTTTGGATCTCAAGGATGGAACATCAACTCCTGCTCCTTGTAATTCATGTTCTTACTGTAAGTCCCGCAAGGTACTTGCCAAGCCCATCTCCATCGAAGACATCATTCCCAAGCCTTACATCGCGTCTAAAGAAGATGCAAGTGACGACCTCGATTCAATGTTTGCAGATGAAGGAATCTAAATCCAAAGGAGAACAAATATGTTTACATTAGACGAGATCGTAGACCAGATGCTGCAGACAGGCGGCAATCTCAAACTGACGCACAAACAGTTCACGAAAATGACTGAAAACCCCGAATTCGGGCGTGCTGTCGGTCTTGCTATTCTGTTGGCATCAAAAGGAGCACCGAGGGAAGTGGCATCGGAGATGTCCGGCATAGATGGGGACCTCCTGTCTATCCTCGGTATGTATCCGCCTGAAACAAGAGACTTTCTCATACCTGTGTCTTACCAGGTGAAAGGTGTAGTCAGAGTCAAGGCTGATACGCTGTACGACGCCATCATGGACGTCTACACCAAACTCAACGAAGGCGAAATCAATATCGCCGACACAATGACCGTCAAAGACAGTGAAGACATCGTTGATTCGACATCAACGATCAGGCAGCTCAACGAGATCATGACAACTAATTCGAAACTCGAAATGGATTATCCTTATGAATCCGAAGCAGATATCGAAGTTGACATGAATAGTATTTCCGGTGATATTCCTGACGATATGCTCGAAAATGCCTTCGGGCACCTGTTCAATGGTGATAAACCCGAAGATGAACCCGATGATGACTCAGACGACAATGACGGCTCTGAACCCAAGGAATAAAGGTAAAGCTATATGAAGATCCGTGCCGAACATATCCTTCTTGCGGTTGTAACCTTAATAGTCATAGGCTGTATGGGCGTATGGTATGTTAGAGACCACGATTTGACTGATTTCAGTCTGATCGACCTCTTCATTCAGGACGACATCCGCACTTATCAATTAGGTGTTGCTACCCGGGTTGGATGTGTCGGCGTGGAGCTCCATTATGACGTGGAACCTGTCAAGATAAGCTTGATAGGGCCTGACGGAACTGAATATTCAGAATCCAATCATCAGTCAGACATAATGAGAGATCCCGAAAACAAGACCATCATCTTCTGTCTCGATACAGACCAGACAGGAGAATGGTTCTTACGATTCAACAGGGGTAGAAACAACCACATAACCTACAAAATGATCAACCGTGCTTCAAGTACACTGCACCTTCAAGATATCAGCATGTACGAAGAAAACGGAATAACCTACCTGCAATTCACTCCCGTAATGGGTGAACCCACAAACACAGATCCGGTCATTCATATGACCATCTCTCTCAATAATATGTATAAATCCTATATATTATTAAGCGAACCAAGGTGTGTAAACACCATAAGCAAGATTGCTATCGACATTCCGGTCTCCGCATATGAATACGAAGACTATACTATGATTTTGTCCGTATCATACACTGATGACAAAGGAAATCAGCAGTCGGATCATCACAAGATAGCAATACACCTGAACCAAGATCACAATTTGGAAACCACTACTTATACAGAGGTAAACTAATGGATGATACAAATTCGGTCAAAGTGACCATTAAAAAGATGTTTAAGAACTGTCCGAAACCTGACGGATGGTTCGGTTGCTTTGCCCACATTCATGGTGAGGTCGAAGACATCAAAATGACAGGTAACACGAGCGTACCTTTAGCAGAAGGTATGCAGCTCGAAGTCAACTTACGTCCCGGCCGCAACGACAGTTATGAAGTGGTCTCTTTTCAGATCATAACGAAAACGACGTTGGGACTCGTTTCCTACCTGTCCAGCTTCAATAATGTCTCCCGTATGACGGCAAGACGTATTGTCAATGCTTTCGGTACAGACGCAGTTGACGTAATTCAGAACGATCCCGACCAGTTACTTAACATCGGACTTACTCCCGCACAGGTTCAGAGTATCGTCAAAGGCATTTCAGACGGTGATGCTCTCACAAAACTCCGTGCTAAACTTCCTGAATTCTCCGCACTGATGATTCAGCGTGTCATTGAGTTCTACAAGTCAGAATACAGCACGGTAAATCCCTTGGATATCATCGAAAGAGAGCCTTACACGCTCCTCAAAGTACCTGGTGTAACATTCGCTCAGGCAGATGCTATTGCTCTCCGTAACAATATCGCTCCCGACAGTTACATGAGAGTATCAAGTGCTATCGTAAACATTCTGACGATCCATAACACGGGAAACCTGTTCGTTAATCTTGACAATAATGACGAACTCGTAGATCTTCTGACAGAACTTCAGAATCTTCTGAGACTGGCTAAGCCCATCCATGCCAATTCACTCATTCAGACAGTGAACAGAATGGCATCGGAAACCGTCCCGGAAATATACATCGATACGTCATACAACGAAAGTCACTTGTATCTGTTCGAAAACTACAAGTACATGATCGAAGCATTTGATGTAATCAAGCATAAGGTCCACAGTAAGGGACTTAACGTAGCTTCAACCATCAATGCTGACATCAATACCTACGAGAACGTAAGGAATATCCGCTTTGCACCCGAGCAGAGACAGGCTATTCAGACAACTCTTGCCTCTAACCTGAGTATTATCACAGGCGGCCCCGGCCGTGGCAAGACAATGATCATTGACTGTCTGACAAGTTGTGCAAAAAAGTACGGATATCAGATAGTTCTCCTGGCGCCCACAGGCAAAGCAGCCAACAAACTGGCAGATGCTACAAACCGTCAGTATGAAACCATGACGGTAGACAGACTTCTTGCCACTTACCTTGCCTTCGATAAGCCTACACAGAAACACAGACAGAATTCTCTCGACATCATTTACAACAATCCGAAGACATTCATCATCATCGACGAGTCTTCAATGCTTGACGTTGTAAAGGCTGGTAAACTCCTTACAAGGATCGAGAAATCCAATATCTGCTTCGTAGGCGATATCGATCAGCTTCCTCCGATAAGTCCCGGCAACTTCTTTAAGGACATTATCGAGTCAGGAAAGGTGCCCTGCACAAAACTTATAACCGCTTACAGAAACGGAGGTATTATCCTTGATAATGCCGAACGCATCAATAAGAATGATCCCAACCTGCAGTATGACATCTACTCCATGCTGTTCTATGATTATCCGTCGGATGATCAGACATTCCTTGATGCAATCATAGCAAGATACATGAATGAAAGAGGCAGACTTGCCAACCCCAACGATGTAGCGCTTCTTTGCCCCGTAAAAAAGGGATCGATCGGCGTTGTCAGTCTCAATCTTCAGCTTCAGAACAATCTCTGTCCTGAGGTTACTAATGTAAGCCCCGTCACACATAACGGAGACACTGTCTACAATACTAAGGGTTTCTCCGTTCCCGATACCATCTACGGCAACGGTTCCAACGCATGGACAAGGCTCCGTATCGGAGACACAGTCATCAATACCGAGAACAGCTATGACATTCAGTCATGGACTTACACAAATGATGACTATTGGAACGGTAAAGCCGTAGATTACAAGATGGGTGTCTTCAACGGTGATATGGGAAGGATCATCGCTTACGAACCTTCAACCAATCCTAATGACACCGAAGACCACGCTTACATTATCGTACAGCTGTTAGACGGCAAGATCGTCAAGTTAGACCAGACTTTAGGTCAGGATAAGTCCTGGCAGTTAGGCTACGCACTGACAGTACACAAGTCGCAGGGATGCGAATATGAAACTGTCATCTATGTTTCACCTAATTTGCTCTCGAACATGCCTTCATCAGGCTTTGCTACGAGAAATCTGATCTACACAGCCGTTACAAGAGCCAAGAACCGCATCGTAATGCTTGGTTCTAAAGACTCTGTAACAACATGTATCAAGTCTAATATTCCGGATTACAATGACACCTTCAAAGATCGTGTCAGTAAAGTCTGAAAGGGGTGGTTTCTATGAACTTATATACATTATTGAGGCCGCATCAGCAGGAAGGAGTAAAGTTCATCCTGAAACACCCCAAATGTGGATTATTCTTCCCGGTAGGTCATGGTAAAACACCGACTGTCCTTGTCTCATTGATAGCTTTGGCTAACAAACATGCGATAAGAGGACATATTCTCGTTGTTGCACCTAAACCTATCGCAAGATCCACATGGATCAATGAACTCAAGAAATGGAAAATACCCGCCAATATAGTCTCGTTGGTCGTTCAGTATGACCCTGTCAGGTATCAGAACGAACTCAAGGCTTGGAAGGAAAAGATGGACCTGATAAACAAGGTTAAAGTCATCTATCCTGACCCTTGCGACCTCAAGAAGAACAAGGGTGTCACCATTGACGGAGTTCATTATCCTCCCGGAAAGTTCCTTAAACCGCACGCTACAACAACCTCTGCGGAATACAAGACTGATCCGAAAAAACCTCCGAGAGACAGACCTCTTGAAAAAGAAGACAGATTGCAGCTCTATGAAGAAATCGCCGGTCATGCTCCTGCGTTCTACTTTATCAACCAGGAACTTGTCACAGACCTTATTGAATGGCACATCAAGAATAAGAGACCTTGGCCGTTCAAGACCGTCATCATCGACGAGCTTCATAACTTCAAGTCTTACAAGAGCGTCCGTTTCAAGGCTATGAAAGTGGTATCGCCGTACATCACAAGGTTCATCGGACTCACAGGTACGCCTGTTCCGAACAACCTTCAGGACCTTTGGCCCCAGATATACCTGATGGACGGCGGTCAGCGCTTAGGCAAAAACATAACTGCTTACAGAAACGCATTCTTTAACCCCGGCCGTTGTGATAACAACGGACATCCGTACGAGTGGAACATCAAGGACGGAATGGAGCAGGTCATCTATGATAAGATAAAAGACCTTGTCATCTCGACCAAATCCAATAACATCCATCTGCCTCCGGTAACGATCAACGATATTGACTGTTACATGTCAGAGGAAGAGATGAACCTGTACAAGCAGCTCCGTAAGGAAAAGGTGCTCGACCTTCAGACCCAGCAGGGTACGGTAACGATCACCGCAGCAAACGCTGCCGTACTGTCAGGCAAACTTGCACAGATGGCTTCAGGCACTCTGTACACCAAACAGGGAGACAACACCGAATATCTCAAGATACACAGTCAGAAACTCGAAATGCTTCAGTACATTATCGACAACACTGACTCTCCTGTCCTCGTTGCTTACAGATTTGTAAGTGACTGCAACGAGATCCGCAAGTATCTTACGGACAGACAGTATCATGTTGAGATATGTGACGGTTCTCCCGATATGCAGGACAGATGGAACGCCGGTCAGATCCCTGTAATGCTCTTACAGCCTGCGTCTACAAGTGAAGGCATAAACATCCAGTTCGGAGGTCATACACTCGTTTGGTATACTGTTCCGGATTCACTCAAGAATTACATTCAGGTCAACGGACGTCTTGTCCGTGACGGTCAGAAATACCCCGTTATGATACACAGGTTGCTGACCAAAGGAACAATAGACCATAGAATCGCAGATAACCTTAACCGTAAGGATGAAACACAGGATGCTCTGATAAACGCAGTTAAAATGACTTTAGCAGACGATGGAGAAGACACATATGTTACGTGATCCTAATTATGAGCCCGAAAACGAAATCGAAGAACATTTCGTCACAAGGGCAAAAGAACTTGGTTTCAAAGCCTATAAGTTCTCAAGTTCAGTCAACGGTGTGCCTGACCAGCTCCTCGTTGCCAAAGGTCATACCATGTTTGTCGAACTTAAAGCCAATGATAAAGAAACCCGCCGTGACCAGGACATTCAGATTGCGGAGATCCGCAAAGCAGGTGGCACGGTGGTCGTCATTGACAATAAAGCAGATGTAGACAGGCTGTTTGCCCGCATCCTCGCCAAACCGAAACGCAAGGAAACGATACAAACAGATGACTTGAGTGTGGACCTCATCAAGAACACACCCGAGAAGAAAACCAAAGTGAGCAAGCAGGTCTTTCAGATCTGTACGATAGATAAGGATAAAAAATGACTGCTATAAAAACAAAAGTATTAAACCGTAATGTGCTCAAGTATATCCTCATCGTACTTATGACGATCGATCATCTTGCTTGGGCATTCATCGAAACTGCTTCAATCCCCGGGCAGATAATCCACTTTATCGGCAGGATAGTAGGACCTACGATGGTCTTACTCCTCGTCGAAGGATTCCAATACACAAAGAACCGCTCGATATATGCTTTGAGATTATTCCTGTTCGGCATACTCTCATGGCCGGTCTACAATTTCATGATGCACAGAGAATGGTTCACCTTCGGAATCGGCACTATGGGTATGATCTTCACGCTTTATCTCATCTTACTCGGTCTATGGCTTGAAGAACGCAAATTACCTGTCATTATTGAAGGTTTCGCCTGGGTACTGCTGTGCATTGCCTCACTCCTCGGTGATTGGCCGGTTTTCTCACTTATGTGGGGCCGGTCGGCTTACAAAAACAAAGACAACCCGTTGCGAAAATGGATATGGTTCTACATCATAGCCTGCATCAGGATCTTCTTTGTGTATATAAGCGTCAATGACAAGACTGAAACTATCTGCCAGACTGGCGTATTTCTGGTTCCCATTATATGGGAATGCTGTTATAATCACCAAAAAGGCAAGAATAATCAGGTGAACAAATGGTTTTTCTACATTTATTACCCTGTTCATCTGGCGATTATCTGCATCCTAATAATGTTATTTAATAAATAAAGGAGTAAAAACATGAAGACAAGACGTCTCACAACATGGTTTATGGCTGTCATAGTCATGTTATCAATGCTTGTTTCCTTGACAGGCTGTCAGACGGCTTCTACTGTTCCTGAACATCTCCAGATACCGAACTACAGTGAATATATGAAGCTCGGTAACTACAAAGGCCTTCAGTACACTCTTCTCAATACTTACAAGACTGACGAAGATCGTAACAACGCCATCTTTGACGCTGTCATGATAGAAATAATGAATAATTCACAGTACAACAAGTATCCTGAGGATCAGATAACAAGACTGATAGCCATTGCTAATGAAACAGTTGAGGTCTATGCCGCTAACAACGGTATATCTGTTGAAGACTTCCTCAAAAGTAACTACGGCTTCGAAAGTGCGCAGGCTTATCAACAGTATGTCCGCCTGCAAGCACAGTCTTACTTCGAAGTCCGTATGACCATCTTTGAGATCGCAAGACTTGAAAAGATGACCGTGTCACAGGAAGAATTCGACAAAGCCAGACAGGAACTGTTCAATGAATCCGGCTTAAATGAAACAGATTTTGCTACAAACTACACCAATGAAGATGTTCTCTTCAGAGTCTTGTACCCTAAGGTTCAGGCTTTCCTTGTAGCAAACTCAAGTCAGATCCAGGTTGCTCCCGTCACTGAATCAACTGCTGCTTCAGCCACAACTGCAACAACAACAGCACCCAGTGCAACCGGAGAAACACAAATAATCGGCATTGAAGCCACCCAATAACATCACAAGGAGAACCATGATGAATACAGATCTCATCGATAAACTTAAGATAGTCAGACCTACTGACACACCTGATGATTTTATCCATGGAGCTCTTTGGCTCAGAAACGAGATTAAGGCAATGCCCGACGGGCCGGAACAGCTCTTCGGGCTCATGCCTGTTTCTGATGTTGCCGTACTCTATGAGACAGATGACCGCTCGCTTTGGATTAACGGTTATATGATCAAAAATGACGATTTCACTTTAGGTTACGAAGCTCATACCTTCAACGGACCTTTGGCAGTACCTCTTCCGACAAAAGATTTTGCTTCTGCAGAAGACTTTATCAAGTATTGCCGTCAGTATGATAATACAGGTGTCTTTGATACATCGCTTATGCTGTGGAAACCTTCTACAACACTTGATGACATCCGTTGCAATCAGACTATTATTGATATTCTGATAAAAAGCCATGATCCCCGTAATACAGGTATCGTCTACTGTGACCACAAAGATCTCAGAGTCACACTTGTTGCGGCTTCTTCCAGACCGGGAAGAAAACTTTGTATTCTCATTCGATAATGAAAGGACACCGATGAATTTTACCTATTGCTTTGGCAAGATCGACTATAACCGTACAGGTGAGCAAACGCATCCACTGGAAATCAACGTCAAGATGGAAACTGACAACCGGGGGATTGACCTCCTCATTGTTGACGGAAGGGTATGGAATCCCGAACACAACACAACAGTTCTTAAAGGTAACATCCTGAACGAACTGCTCAAGATGTGTCCCGATAAGTTTCAGGACAGCCGCATGAGTTTGATCAACTTCTTGTGGCAGAACTTTCAAGCTTCCGATTTTGAACCCAAACCCATACCGGAACCTCACCTGTCTAAAGCGAAACTTGTAGCTGAAGGAAAGATATATAAAGCTCTGAGTTACGCAATCTAACGAAAGGAACTGATAATCATGGGAAAAAAGAAGAAATACAAGATGTCCAACTCATTTGAAGCCATGCTCGGACCTAATACCAAGCAATTTTGGCTCTATGACGAGGAAAACGATATCTACATCGATCCTCCGACCGAGGTACTCGAAGAAATTGAAGCCATCAGATGGAAGGGTGGATCTGAGACCTGCGAAAGCATCAGCGCAGCTGAAAGAAAACTTGTCGAAATCGCTATGACTCACCCTGATTGGCTTTATGACGGAAACGAATACGACAGTGAAACCGACATCTAACAACAGGAGAGACACTATGGCACGACTGTACTACCATTTTACGACCAATGTCGAAAAAGGTAATGACGACGTCTTAGCACCGTACCCGACCAAATTCATACTCCAGACTGCCAACGGCAACTTCCTTCACATAATGTGCGTTGGTGATATGGACTTTTCTTTGGAAAACCATGAGTATGACGGTCGGTGGAAAGGTCTGTCTTACGCCGTTTATTCGCCTAACGGACGTAATCTTGTCCCTTGGTCAACCGAAGACAATACAAATGAATTCAGATTACTTGTAGTCGGTGCCATGCCTGTCGCGTTTACAATCGACAGTGAAGGCCTGAACGATCACGGCTACGATGCTGATTTTATCCCGACCTGTCAGGTCATTACACTTACGATAGAAGCCTACAATGGTTGGCTTCCTCACGATTATGAATTCAATGCCAAAGAACTCATGACCGAAGCAGCACTCGAAGCCGCCATTAATCCGCCCTAATAACGGAGGCAGCTTATGGAAAAACAAACCATGTTAGTTTTATCCACAGCACATGTCAAAGATTCCACGGCTCACGCACTTGATACAGATTGTATTGATTCCGAACTTATCTTTTACCCGAAAAGTGAATACGGATGGTTCGTTTACATTCCGAGAAAATGGGAATGCATTCAAGACCTGAAAGATAAGATTCCGGACGAATTATACGACTGTTGTATATATGCCTTTAATCAAAAAGCGGATTGGATCATGTTTGACCGTGATGCGGATGAAGATTCTAACTTACCAACATTTGAGTGGTAATCATTGCAGAAACAATACACATAGTTACGATGATATATTTATAAATCTAAGTATTGTAAAATATCTATCATTCTAACTGATATTTTAACCTGCAATACACAATAATACAATTCATGTCAAAGGAGATATAGATATGAATGAGGAATGGAAACAGGCGTTAAAGCCTGAATTCTCAAAACAGTATTTCAAAGATCTGAAAACATTCGTTGAAAACGAATATTCTAATTATCTTTGCTATCCGCCCGCCAAGCAGGTTATGAATGCTCTGACGACTTCTTCGCCGGAGAGCATCAAGTGTGTCATTGTCGGGCAGGATCCTTATCACGGCACAGGACAGGCTAACGGATATGCTTTTGCGGTTAACAAGGGCGTCTCGATACCTCCGTCACTGCAGAACATTTACAAAGAGCTCAAATCAGAGTATCCGAACTTCAATATTCCGTCTCACGGAGACCTGTCTACATGGGCCGATCAGGGAGTATTGCTCTTAAATGCTGTCTTATCGGTAAGAGCTCATAGTCCCACATCCCATGCCAACCACGGTTGGGAGGAATATACGACAGCTATGCTCAAAGTCTTAAATGACCTCGATAAGCCCATTGTCTACATGCTTTGGGGCAGATACGCCCAGAACAAAGGTGATTTTCTTAATAATCCCAAGCAGCTTGTGCTTAAGACATCACATCCGTCACCTTACTCGGCAAGTTACGGATTTCTGGGCTGTGGTCATTTCAAGACCTGTAACGACTTTCTCGCCAAGAACGGAATCGATCCGATAAATTGGCAGATACCTGAATAAGGAGGCATTTTATGGGTTATTCAAGATATTGGAACCGCACATCTAAACCGATCAATGAAGATTTCATTGCCAAAATGAAGGAAATCATCAAAACCTGTACTGCCAAAGGAATCAAGTTATGTGACGGCAACGGTGAAGGTGAACCTGTAGTTTCTCTCGAAGCAATTTCCATCAATGGTGACCGTTCACGAGGACTCGACTATGAATCCTTCAACATCGATAACGAAGACACAGGGTACAACTTTTGCAAAACAGCCCGTAAGCCTTATGATGCTGCTGTCAGGCTTGCCCTTGTTGCAGCTGAAGAATGCGGCCTTGTCAATAATGTCAGAGATGATGACCGTGGAAAGAACAACACCATGTACTCAGATGAAGATTATCTCGAGTATGACCGTGGTGATATCACTTACGACGAGCTGACAGGCAGAAATCTTGAACCCGGGACTAAGTCCAAGCTCGACAGACTCATAGAAATCAACAACGTAGACCCGACTCTCTTCTCGGAAGACGAGTGGAACACCAACCTCATCAACTGGGCCAACGAACTTAATATGTCTGTCGGAGAGCTCCTCTATGAACTCGAAAAACTCAACGAAGATTTGAACAAACAGGCTATGCAGGAAGAAATCCGTTTTATCCTTAATGATACTGATATGAGCGGACTCTTGTCTGACGAATAAAGGAGGTCCATACATGACCAAGAAAATACGCAAAGTCCAGCTCTATATGACAGAAAACGACTGTTATAACGAGCTTTGGAAGGTTGTCGGCACAAAAAACCGGTTCTTCTGCCGCCATGTCTTTGGTAAGTTCAAGACTTGGTACTATGTTTGCGACCCGTTAGGTTACTGTGAACTCGACCATCCTGCTGACGATATCGAATTCATCGTCTGTGACAAGAACGGCAAAGCCTTGTTTCACAGCTCCAACGAAACAGGTTCGTTCCCGACCTTCCAGGAGACCATTAAGGAAAAATGGGATACTGTCTCAAAAAGAACTGCTCACCATACTTTCGAAGAATGGAAGCAATGGTTACTCTCTTTCAAAGATACTAATCTGTACAAGAAAGAAATCGACGAAATGCATGGCTACAACGAAAATTGGCTATACTGCCGAATGAAGTATGTACGAACTGAAGATATCCCGGATAGTCAGTTCACCTACCTCGGCAGTCCGTATAAACTCGCCAAAGTCGTCTATGAACATACCGTGTGTCACGAAGAGTTCTCGGATATTGCCTGTATTGACGATCCGTTCGTCATCGACGATTTCTACCATACGCCAAATACCCATCTCTTATTGGGAAACGACTTTGATGACTCCAAGTACGGTTTGGCTATGTCTTGACATTGATTATCCAACCTGATGTATTTATACTTACATCATATGGCTATAAAGGAGAACAAACTATGGAAATGCCCAGATTAGATACATTCATTTCGGATCTGATCGACTATGTCGAAAAAGAAATAATCCCGAAAGAAGATTCAGCTATCGGCAAAATTACATGTAATTATCTTTGTGGAAGCAAAGGTACACCGATACATGTTTATCCCAAAGGAAATGACGATCAATGTCTTGTTTTCTACGCTGAAAGACTTTGGTATTTTCACTATGAAACTGATGGTATTTCCGGTATTGCCGAAAAACTCAATAACATAGTGGAAGACAATATCGAAAAATTGAAAAAGCATGCAAACAAACCGTTGATCAAAGCAGCCGATGTTGACCCGAAGACAGCCATTGTCACCACAGCACTGATGGATACAGTCGAACAGGATGATGTTCTCATCAGAAGAGATATGCCGGAAGCTAATCTCACACTGTTCCTGAAAGCACCAGTGGACAATAACGAAGGTAATGTCCATGAATACGCTCCCGTTGAATACGATGATTCCGACACAGACATTGACGCTCTTTGGAAGTCTGCGTTATGCAACACATGGATGAACACGCCTGTCAGCGTCACACCTGACGGTCTCATGCGTATTGTAACTCTGAGGGATGAAAATCATTTTACAGAGTTATTCTACCTGTTTTCGTCTCACATCTACACGCAGTTAGCGGAAAAACTCAATGTTGCAGAATTCTGCATCTTACCGAAAGAACCTTTCGTTGCTGATGTATTTCTCATTCCGAATAAGACAGCTGTTCCTGATGACGAACTGAGAGAAAGAATATCAGACGAAATCAAAACCTCGTACTACCGTCTGGTTGACCAGGTCACCAATCGGGGTACAATAAGCGGAAGCAACATTGAAATGCCGTACCTTATTTACAACGTAGAGAATAAGACATATCACAGAATCATGATCGACCCTCATGACTAAAAACCAGAAAGGAAGTATCATACATGTCTCACATATTCATCACCGGCGACACTCACGGCGATATTGACAGAAGTAAGATCAACACCAGAGAGTGGCCCGAACAGAAGAAGCTCACAAAAGATGATTTCCTCATAATCGTCGGTGACGTCGCAATGAGATGGTATGATACCAAACCTGACGGCTCACTTGTCGGTTATGACCGAAACATGATCAAATGGTATGAAAACAAAACCTTCACGACACTTTTCATTGACGGCAACCACGAGAATCACAATGCTCTCAATGCGTACCCCGTCACTGAATGGCATGGAGGGAAAGTTCATCAGATATCTGATTCTGTCTATCATCTCATGAGAGGACAAGTCTATGATATCGACGGATTATCGTTCTTCACTATGGGTGGTGCCGATTCCGTTGACAAATATCATCGTGTCATCAATGTCTCCTGGTGGGAGAATGAAATGCCTTCAAAAGCCGAATACGAAGAAGCAATGAACAATCTTGAAAAACACAATATGAAGGTTGACTACGTTATCACTCATTGCTGTGGCACATCACTGTTGCCTATGTTGTTTACTGCTCATTTCGACCGTGACACTCTGACACAGTTCTTTGACCATCTCGAATTCGATTTCGGACTTCAGTTCAAACATTGGTATTTCGGTCACCATCATCAGGATATCAAGATTGATGATTCACACACATGCTTATATCAGAGGATAATCCAGATCAAATAAGGAGAACCTAATGAAAAAGATATTCCTTTCAGTATTGCTTGTCTGTTCAATACTGATGTCTACATCATGCATAGACAAAACCAAGCAGACCGTAACTCCGACAACATCAGCGACTGTTTCCACAGAACATTCTTATGCGATGGCCGACGCCACATTCGACGATGCTCTGACGCTTACGGCAGATCTGTGGAACGGGACAGATGCTTACATTACGCTTCACAAAAATGTTCCATACTTTCTTACCGCTGACTTCTTCAAATATGAAAACGGTCAGCTTACAATGAATTGTGAGTATGAACATTATCCCGAGTTGGATTATCTGGGCCGTTGTGGCATCTGTTACGCTATGGTCTGTAAAGACATTATGCCGACAGAACCGAGAGGTGAGATCGGTATGGTCAAACCTACCGGTTGGCATACCGTCAGATATGACGACCTCATCTCCGATAAATATCTCTATAACCGCTGTCACCTTATCGGTTATCAGCTCGCAGGTGAGAATGCAAACACCAGCAACCTCATTACAGGCACAAGATATCTGAATGTTACGGGAATGCTCCCGTTTGAAAACATGATCGATGATTATATCGAAGCAAACCCTGCAAATCACGTCTTTTACAGAGTTTCGCCTGTTTTCAAAGGTGATGATCTTGTTGCTCAGGGTGTCATCATGGAGGCGTACTCCATTGAAGACAACGGCGCAGGTGTTCAGTTCTGTATATTCTGTCCAAATGTTCAGCCCGGCATCCGCATAGATTATGCAACGGGTGAAAGTTACAGAACAGAAGCTGCTCCCACTGAAACTGACTGGGCAGAAACAAGCTATAACTATGTACTCAACGAAAATTCCAAGAAGATCCACAGACCGGATTGTTCTGCTGTTGATTCCATAGCACCTGAAAACAGAACTGATTCTACCAGAACTTATGAGGAGCTTATCGAGCAGGGATATACACCTTGCGGCATCTGTCATCCTGAATAAGGAGGATTAAAATGGTTAAGTATGTACCATCCAAGTTCAAGAAAGGACCGGAAAAACCTGTCTACAAGGAACCGACCCCGGCTGAACTCAAAAATCTTGCATTTGAACTTGCCCGATACCTGGCTGAAAACAAACTGTTTGATATGGCTCGTATATATGTCAGGACATCCAAAAAGAGTTCTATTGCAAAAAATGAAGACGAATGGCTTACGATCGAACTTGCCGAAGAATACTGCAGTCATCCTGAGGAATGGGACACGATAGTAGTGCCTTACCGTAAAAAAGATTATAAGTATCGGATTAGAACCGATCTTAGGCCACAGGATTACATCGACTATACCGGTCGATTTCTCTCAATGTCCTTCGAAGGACAATTATATGAGGCTCTCAATTATTCAATGTGCTATGAATATAGTTACCTGAATCGTGTTGAAGAGCACTTATCAAACTTTTTCGCTCATTACGGACTCCATTACGAGTTAGGTAATGCGTGGAATTTTTCATTATACACATAATACGATTGAATACAGTAAAGGAAGCACCCTGTAACCCACCGTCCATAGGCCGGTGGGTTCCAGATGTGTTTTAGCCCCCGTTCCAACAATACGGGTGCTAACAAAGACCACGAGAGTACAAACAAAGAATCAAGAATGTTATTCCTTCTTGTTGCAAGAACGAATAACAACAGTAATTACTGCCATAGTTGCAGTAACAGATCTGACTATGACAACAACAACCCCGAGCCAAAAAGAGGTGATAACAATGGATAAAAACTCATCAGTACCTTCAAGAGAAGAAATGCTTAAGCGTCTCAGAGGCGACCTTACTGCTTCTCCGATCTTTACAATGTCTGACGGCCAGCTCAAGCGGGTTGAAGCCGAAGACATCTTAGACCATAAAGACGACGAATAAAGGAGGTCTCTATGGCTAAAAAGCAATCACAAAAGAACAAATATATGCTGAAAGTATGGACTCGCAATACAGAAGCTGTTGCTACCTACATTACAGCAGAAAGATACAAACAGCTGTTAGATCATTATATGAAAGAAGTTATTGAGAATCATGAAAATTATGGTCCTGACGATACTAACTTCTATATCACCGAAACAATATCTGTCAAAGAATATAATACTTTGATCGACGATATCTATCAGATCGATGATGAAGGTGCATCCATTCAGTTGATTCACCGAACAGCAAAAACCGGCTACCATTTCTCAAGAAAGATGTAGTCTGACTTCTAAGAAAGGAAAATCATGGATAAGAAAAACAGAACCAAGTCAATCCTCAAACACATTTCTGAGGTTGACATAATCTTCTGTGGTCTTTGTCTGATCTTCACCTTCTGGCTGGTCCTCGCTGCCATGCCTAAGCAAGTTGAGGCTAAACCTTCTGCTCAACTGTTGCCTGCAGAAACTCAAATGGCAACACCAACACCTTCTCCCACACCTTCTCCAAGTCCCACACCAACCCCAATGCCTACACCGGTAACACTCGAAATAGAATTCGCATATATGACTACAGAAGAATTATATTATCTCGCAGTTGAAAACGGTGAAGTTGAAGGACCTTCTGAAAATCATCTCACAGCCTACAACGGTGTCTATTCCGGTCCGTCAGGCAGAGAAACCTACTACAATCTCAATATGGACCTTGTGGTCAAATACATGAGAGATTTAGGTTATTCAGAAGAAGATTATCCGTATTGGATAAGAGATGACGGATGCAAAATGCTCGGTAACTATATCATCGTTGCCGCAAACTTCAAAACCCGTCCTAAAGGTACAATACTTGAAACCTCATTAGGCACTGCGATAGTATGCGACACGGGTAGTTTTGTCTCTAATTATCCAAACGGTGTTGATATCGCCGTCGATTGGTGATGTAAAACATAGTAGAAATCGTAGAATAAAGAAAGGAACACCTTATGTTATATCAGGAACTTAAACCGGTCTTAGACGACGGCAATTACAACATTTCCATGCAGATGGATAAATCCGTCTTTGAAGATCTCATCTCAGAAATGAAAAATGATGCTAACTTCTGTTCGTTAACCATCAAGCATTATGATTATAACAAAACCGATATGATTGCTATTGCATCACATGAGATTACCAAAACATCTTGGTGGTCCAGGCACAAGATCACTGTCGAATGTGTTTCATTTTGCACTAATATTCCGTTATATGTTACTATCGAAAAATTCGACCTCGAATGATTAGCATCAACCATAAAGGAGAACACAATGATAACCGTTAATATTCAATATACATTTCCTATGCCGCCTGATTGTGATAGTTGTCCGATGTATCACGAAGAAGGCATGAATCCCTGTTTTGAATCCTGTCGTCTAAAACAAGGTCTAAACCCCAACGGTGGCACAGCTAACTGTGTCTATCATAGACGTTATGGTCCCAATGGTAGTTGGACGCAATTTAGAGATCCTCATTGCCCTTTGGTCGATGGTAAAACTTACAATATCACCTAACTTCCCGTCGAAATCATCTCAGTTTAACAAGGAGACTGATTTATGTCTAAAGCAAAACAAATCATATTTCCACAAACAAAATCTGAAGAAATAGCAGATTTTTATAAAAAAATCATAACTGCCATTCGTGAGAAATATTCCGACAAATATCATGCTCATGATGCCGTAGTTGAACGAGGTATATTCCGAAGATACGACATCTGTTCAGGATTTGCTATCGGTCTCTCCTTACTCTTTGGCGGATGGATAGTAGCAGATTTTATCTGCATGGGAGTATCCCATCTTATACCCATTGAAGATCCGGCATCTATACAATTCATGACTGAACACTCATGGAACGGATTTCTTTTTCCCATAATCACCATTTGTTGTACAGTTCTTATTTTACTGTTTGATATATTTACCGCAGTTAACTATCGTAAATACGATAAAATCACTGACGAACATAACGATGAACAAAATAAAATCATAGAGGAAATCAAACAGTTACTCATAGACAACAATGTGTTGAACCGCGAACCTGCTGACTATTCGATAAGCCACTACTTACTATCCGAAAACGAAAACCCGTTTGATACAGACGATTTTTGTTGGATGTACGCATATCTGCGAAAACTTGAAAAAATCAAAACAGATGACGGACAGTACGATGTGGATAATGACGGTAATGACTTATATATATCCCTTTGTATCAATGGATTCGAATATCAGACTCAAAAGCTCAGCAATTTCGATATCGATGAGTTCACCGCCATTACCGCAAAAGCTGATGAAAACGTCTATGGTAAAAACCAAGGCGTCTATGATTTCACTATTATAGATGACAGAATATCCGAATGGATGGACAAAATCAAGAAAAATATCATAGTTGAATAACACAGGTGACACTATGAAGAACATACTCAACTTTACGGCTGATTACAAAGGTTTCCAAGTGGAACCATACCCTATGGTCATAAATCGAAAAAGATTAGAACCTTATAAATACCAAAATTTCCATACAAACACATTTGTATTAGCCATAACACATGCAGGTAAAGGACAAATAATCCTGCAACCTCACATACTTAAACTTTCTCTATAAGGAACAATAACCATGAAAGCATACAAAGACCCTATACTGAATCACGAAGTTCGTCGTGTAGTCCGTGAATATAGAGAATACCGAGAAGAACACTTAAGTTGTTCTGCCAAATATCTCACAAACGATGAATTTGCCATCGATGTTATGTCGATCTGCCGCACCAGTAAACCATTTGCGGTTAAAGCCACATGGATCATCAGAGCTGATGGTGACAGAGACAAAAAGGCGATGGAGATCTTCGGATTCAACTATCACACTGCCTAAATCAATACAATAATCATAACGGAGGAAATCTCAACATGATTTCAGATACAATCAAGAACTACGCATCAGTACCCTCAGTAATCAAGAAGACTTCTGCCGGTGAAAGAGCCTACGACATCTTTTCGCGTATCCTCGAAGACCGTATCATCATGCTTTGTGACGAAGTCAACAAAGATACGGCACAGATAGTCATTGCCGAGCTTCTTTACCTTGCGTCCATCGATCCTGACAAGGATATCACGATGTACATCAACAGTCCCGGAGGATCTGTGTCTGATGGTCTCGCGATCTATGATACTATGAATACCATTCAGCCTGATGTTTCGACTGTTTGTATGGGTACAGCTGCTTCAATGGGCGCTTTCCTGCTTGCAGGCGGTGCTAAGGGCAAGAGATTGATTCTGCCAAACGCCGAAGTAATGATTCACCAGCCCCTCGGAGGTTCGCAGGGACAGGCTACCGAAATGGAAATCGCCATGAACCATATGCGAAAGACTCGTGAAACCCTCACAAAGTATCTCGCCGAAAACACAGGTAAGACTTATGAAGAAGTCTATAAGGATACTGAAAGAGACAACTGGCTTTCTGCTCAGGAAGCTCTTGAATATGGTCTCGTCGACAAGATCATCGGCAAGAAAGATAAGCCTTAAACATCAGTCACGAGGAAAACGATTATGATTGACAAACTCGAACAAGCTACCGTAAAGTTTAAGAATGCACGTGAGATATATGATTCCATTCATGATGGCTTCGACTTGTATGATCTCACGGCCGGCATCTACTTATTCGATTATAACGAAATTGGCGCCATTTGCAGCTACAATCTTTCAAGAGACGAAATGATATCGTATGTAGAAAAAGCCAAGCAAACAGGGGAATATATCAGTGGTCTGTTGGGACCCGGAGGTTCTATCTATGATATGAACCTTCGTTCTCCTGACGGCGAAGTTATCGAATATGGTGATCCTAAGTTTGATGAAGTTTATGGTGACGATGCATACATGCTTGATGATTCCGAAATAATCAAGTATCTTGAAACGCTCGTCTCGCACGAATTCATGCAGCTCAGCCATGGCTATGATTAAGGAGGCCATACAATCTATGGGTGTTATCACAATCTCCCTTGAAGACCTCACAGAGGATAAGCGCAACGAAATCCTCAACAAAACCAACATCGACGATGCTTACGCCATCATTGCCGAAATAAAATACAATGAAGAAGGAGAATGGATAGAATGAACAAAGCTGATGTTTACTTAAACGAAGACATCGACAATATCCTTGAGAACGGATATTTCGACGTTAATCCGAGACCGAGATACAAAGACGGTACTCCCGCACACACCAAGAGCGTCAACCATACCGTAAGAAAATATGACCTCAATAAAGGTGAATTCCCGATTTGCAGCAAAAGACGTATGGCCTGGAAGACTGCTATCAGGGAGATCTTTACCATTTATGTCCGCCCGACCAACAATATCGAAGAAATGAAAAAAGACGGTGTCACTTGGTGGGACGAATGGGACATCGGTGATGGCACTATCGGTTTCCGTTACGGTTATACAGTCAAATCAAAGAATCTCTTCGCCAAGTATGTTATCGATGACATCAAGAAAGATCCGTATGGCAGAAGACACGTTTTGAGCCTTTGGCAGGAAGATGACCTCACAGGCTCTCCCGGACTGGCTCCTTGTGCTTTCTGTACAATTTGGAATGTCAGAAACAACGGTAAGACAGGTGACGAGTATGAAGAATATCTCGACATGATGCTTATTCAGAGATCAGGAGATATGATGGTTGCTTCCGGTGCAGGTCACAGTAATGAGATCCAGTACGCAGCACTTCTTATGATGGTTGCCAACTCTTTGGGTTATAAGCCTGGTGTCTTCACGCATGTAACTGCCAATGAGCAGATCTATGACCGTCATCTTGACAATGCCAAGATTATGCGTGACAGACCCTGCGGTGAAAAGCAGCCTATGCTCAAGATCAACAGAGAACCCAAGTGTGACGTATACACCTACAAGATCGAAGATTTCGAAATGATCGACTACGAACCTAATCCTGACCAGTTGAAGTTCGACCTCGGTATCTAAGCAAGGAGATCTGACTATGAAATTCGACTACGTCATCTATCCTGTCGAAAACGATAATGCTATTGCCAAAGCAATCTGTCCGGCTCAAGGAAAGGTTGTTGCCGAAGGCAATGACGGGCAGATCCATGTCTTTGATTCTTTCGATGACATGTTAAACGGCATTGCTCCAAAAGATCAAGGAGGAACACCATGAACCTTAAAATTGAAGGTGGTTTCCTGTCCGAATATGATGATTTTGAGCTTTGGGTTGAACGCCTTGAGAAGGGATCCAAAGGTTATTACATCGAAAAGGACACTGAAACCGGCGAATATACTTATGTGAGACCATGCCGAATAAGTCAGATCATCTGCCTCGCAGATTATCCCTCCGAGACCGAATACAATCTTGACTTTGAGGACATGACGCAAAATGGCGACTTTGACACCACTGCCGAATTCACCACACAGAACAACTGTTATTACCTCGGTTGTAACAACGATGGTGAATTGGTCCCTGTTGATGAGATCGATATAAAAGACGCCGAATATTGTTAGCTCAAGCTATATATGGTATAATCTCCATATATAGTGAACAAAAGGAGAACAAACCATGTTAACACAGATACTGTCTGCAAATGTAAACAGCAAATATCCGAAAGAATATATCTTCCTGTTAACTGAATCAGGCAGCGGATACTCACAGGAAGGTCTGGAAACAACGCTTGCAGACATGAAAGAACGACTCAATTTAACGTTCAATAACCCTGTATTTCTTTCAGGTGAAGATATCAATGATGCTTCAACCGGTTTGGATTATTTCAAATCTTTCAAACCTAAAGCCATTGTTGTTTCTTATGGCAAAGGCATCGGATATATCGATGTATCCCGTGATTCTGAATATAAGAATATCACCGATAACTTACAGGTAGCTATATCAGAAAAAGTTTCGTTTTGGGAACTCTGCAAGATATTATTGCATGTCAATGATTGACACAAAGGAATGAAAATGGGCAGGTTTGATACAAGATTTACATCATTAAATCCTGAAGTAAGTTCCATTAGACAAGACCAGGTTGGTCGTGAGTTTGAAACTGCATTTATTGACGCCTGCACACAATGGGCAAGAAATCTAACAAGAGACTCAGTTGAAGTAGTAAACATCACACATTCAATCGATGATACTGACCATGGTCAGGATGCAAAGATAATCAAATATGATCTCGACGGGGAAGAAGTGCTTAATCTGTATATCGATCCGACATTGAACTTCACAGGTAAGTTATCGACTTCTCCGTTCGTTGCATCTACTGATGTACTTCTTGATATCTATCCGGTCAAATTAGGAATCAGAACAGGTAATAAACATAATGGCTTCAAGGAATTTCCATTCCCGACCATTGCTATAGGCGTTGACATATCGCCATCTCAGTTCAGAGATATGGACCCAAGGATTCTTCAAAGAGAACTCTCAATCGCAATGCCTCGAATAATGGATAAAGCCATTGATGTCTATCAGGACTACAATACATTAGATCCTGAAAAAAGAAAACTGCTTCCTGCAAGACCTCTTACGACTAATGCCTTCTACAACATTGTTGTCAATGATCCGAAATCTTCACCTGTTCTCAAGAAACACATTGATATGTTAAGACGAATCAAAGAACAGGAGAACATCACTCCGGCCAAAATACAGGAACGCAAACGTCTTGCGAAAGCTTTACAGCCTTTTGAACCGTTCCCCGATGATATAGACCCCGAATACTTCCGTTAAAGGAGATTCCCTATGGCCAAAAAGATCTGCTACGGCGGTGCCTTTGACATCGACCCGTATAGCTTTTGGTGCAGAGACGATATTGACGCATTTCAAGGTGAATTAGAACAACTTCCATCTATTCAGACTAACGGTATAATCATCCGTAAAGGTTATATTGATGATAACGTTCTCCAGTTCGATTTTGAACACGACGAGAACGAATATACCGTGTCTCAAAAAATAGATATGAGGAAGATCCAATCACCTAATGATCTCGTCTCGAAATATCTCTCTGTCCTTGAACAACTCATACTCGACAAATGCGGTCTAACCGCTGCTCCATAAAGGAGGTTAATATGACTGAAAACAAAGCAACTTTCGTCAAAGAACTTTACAAACTTGTCAGCCAGCACACCAGTGAATGGTCAGGCATTACCGATATGACATATCTCCAGCATTCAAACGGTGAAGAGTATGTCTACATAACCTATAAAACAGATAATCCCGGTGTCGGTCCACAGAGACGATTCTGTGTGACAGCAAGTTCCTGCAGCGGTATCCTTGATGATTTCCTGCGAAACTGCAATAAAGCTCCATGGATGAGCGGAACAGATAAGATCGACCCCGCATCACCTTGCTTAACATGTCAGTACAAAAATGTTTGTGGTGATTTTTCACGCTCACAGCCTTGTACCGGCTATGCAAAAGAATCACAGGAGGATTAACCATGTCTGCTGCACTTAACGAATGCACATTTAAGACTACAGGGCGTGCAATCTTCCGTGTCGGTGAAAGATATGTTGTCATAGAACAGGGTTCAGGCGACAATCTCCTCGACGAAGACATTCAGGAAGGTTATGTCGATTACTTCAATTATGCGATCTTCGAAAACATCCCGATAACGCATATCATCGACGACCCTGATATCGAAGGCGATTTCGACGGAGGTATGTACCTCACTAAGAAATCTGTCGAAGACTTCACTGCACAAGAAATCATTGATACATTCAAAGATTACCTCAGTGATCAACTCGGTGACATAGATTGGGCTCTCATCTATACAGAATAAAAGAAGGTATCATATGACAATCCCAAACAATGAACTATTGTCTCTAATCTTTAATATCCTTCTTTGGGTTATCACTGCCGTCGCAGTATTAGCTTTCTTTTGGTCAGCCATAGCTCCGTACACCAAACTTACCAAGAAATTTATTGGTGCGTTTGATTGTGGCGATTCATGGGATCTCATAGGTGTCTACGGAATCTCCGAAGAACATATTATGAGAAAGATTAGACGTCTCCACAACAAAGGTATTATTTTGGAACCGAGATGGGGAATCGACCGTATGGTAGACAAATTCCCGGATCATTGCACGCATTTATATTAAGGAGGTGCAACATGAGAATAAAGCATTGGGCCGGATACGGTTGTATCCAGGGTGAACGTATCGGCAAGATCACAAAGAACCCGGATGGCGATTCTTCCATTCACATCCGTTTGTCAGGAAATCATGAATGCGGTCTCGAACGAGATTACACATATGATATCGAAACATGGCTTTTACCCAGATTTGTGAAAAGCCCGGGGAACAAATGTGTCATCACCGATATGAAAATCAACAGTGGTTGGGATTCCGTCAAGAAAGAAGACACTTGTGATTACTTCATCAAGTACCGATTGCAGCCAGCATAAGGAGGTTTTATGTTAAAAACATTAACCACTCTGGAAGCGGACTGTATGGCTAAAAACATCACAATCCATTTATGTGAAGTCCCTGACGACACTTTCGACCTTGAAAATGCCATGAGAAAAGCTGTCAAAGACTATGCGTCAACCAAAGAAGGTAAAGAAGCATACGATAAAATTCGTAAAATCAATGAAGACCATATCTCATTCAGTGATGCAATATATCTTCTCCCGGAAGAATTTTGCACAAAACACGGATTCAAGGTCATCCAAAGATTTTATGAATATGACATTCTTGATAACAGTGTCGATCCTACTGAAATCACCGATGACGATGATGAATACTATGAACCCGATAATGACGACAACGAAGATTAAATACAGACAACTGAAAGGAGGCATTTATGCCTGAAACAGAAACACAGTACACATACACCTTTGCAACAGAAGACGAGGCGAAATCATACTGGGCTCCGATCCTTAAGAAAAACGCTTTTGTCAAAGCAAAGGTAGGTACAGAAGACACGATTCTTTGCGAAAGCAATGAAATGTACGAAGACTTCGTACACGGCCGTTGCGAAACGGCGATCAAGACGAGTGAGATCAACCATAAAGGCGTCATCGAAGCTATCATTACCGGTCTTTGCCGCACATTCCAGCTCGCTGACAAGCTTGTCTTAATGCATTTCAAGTACGAACTCTACCGCGAAAGAGTCGACCGCATTTTTGTCGATTCAATGTTCGATGAAGACAGTGCCATTACCTCACTTCATGACATCGCTCTCAACATCTTTGAAACAGCATGTCAGCACAAGATAATTACAGTTAACAACTGATCACCTGATGATTTTCACCAAAAGATGATATCAATAACCTGTTTTCTGTGATATAATCGATAAGGTAGACACAAACACTAACAAACTTTCAATAACAAGGAGAAATACCTATGTATCAGATCGTTAAACGCGATGGTAAAATTGTCGACTTTGATCTGTCAAAGATAGCCAATGCCATCGAAAAAGCATTCATTGCTCAGAAGAGAGAATACAACAAGCAGATAATCGACATGCTTGCTCTCAACGCAGCTTCTGACTGCGAAAAGAAAGCAAAAGACGGCAAAGTCAATGTCGAAGAAATGCAGGATAGCGTTGAGGTCATCCTTCAGAGAATGGGTTACGAAGATGTTGCTAAGGCATACATTCTATACCGTGCAAAGAGAGAGAAGATCCGTAATATCCGTTCTGCAACTCTGAGCTACAAAGACCTCGTCAACAGTTATCTTAAGGAAGCCGATTGGCGTACCAAAGAAAATGCTACAGTCACTTACTCCATCGGCGGACTTATCCTGCAGTGTGCCGGTGCCGTTTCTGCTAACTACTGGCTCTCAGAAGTCTATGACCCCGAGATCGCCGAAGCTCACAGAAACACCGACATCCACATCCACGACCTTTCCATGCTCACAGGTTACTGTGCAGGTTGGTCCCTGAAGCAGCTCATCCAGGAAGGTTTGGGTGGCATCCCCGGCAAAATTACATCTGCTCCTGCAAAGCACCTCTCAACACTCTGTAATCAGATGGTCAACTTCCTTGGTATCATGCAGAACGAGTGGGCAGGTGCCCAGGCGTTCTCATCCTTTGATACTTACCTTGCTCCGTTCGTTAAGATTGATAACCTTTCGTATAAGCAGGTTAAGCAGTGTATTCAGTCTTTCATCTATGGTGTCAACACACCTTCAAGATGGGGAACTCAGGCTCCGTTCACGAACATTACACTCGACTGGACTGTTCCTGCAGACATGGCTGAAATGAACTGTATCATCGGAGGCAAGGAAGTCGACTTCAAGTATAAGGACTGTAAAGCCGAGATGGATATGATCAACAAGGCTTTCATCGAAATCATGATCGAAGGTGATTACAACGGTCGTGGATTCCAGTATCCGATTCCGACATACTCCATCACCAAAGATTTCGACTGGTCAGAGACAGAGAACAACAAGCTTCTCTTCGAAATGACAGCAAAATACGGTATCCCTTATTTCTCTAACTATATCAACAGCGATATGGAACCTTCTGATGTCCGTTCCATGTGCTGCAGACTGCGTCTTGACCTTCGTGAACTCCGTAAGAAATCAGGTGGTTTCTTCGGTTCCGGTGAATCTACGGGTTCAGTCGGCGTAGTAACCATCAATATGCCCCGTCTTGCATACCTTGCAACCGACGAAGACGATTTTTATAAGAGACTTGGTCATATGATGGATATCGCAGCAAGATCGCTTAAGATCAAGAGAGAAACAATCTCGAAGTTCATGGAAGACGGCCTGTATCCGTACACAAAGCATTATCTCGGTTCATTCGACAACCACTTTTCAACAATCGGTCTTGTCGGTATGAATGAAGCAGGTCTTAATGCCAAGTGGCTCAGAAAAGACCTTACTCATCCCGAGACACAGCAGTTTGCCGTAAACGTCCTTAACTTCATGAGAGAAAGACTGTCCGACTATCAGGAACAGTATGGAGATCTCTATAACCTCGAAGCTACTCCGGCTGAATCTACGGCTTACCGTCTCGCAAAGCATGACAAGGAAATGTTCCCTGACATCATCACGGCTAACGATGCTTCCGGTGTATACTATTACACCAACTCTTCGCATCTGCCCGTAGGTTATACAACCGATATCTTCGATGCTCTCGATGTTCAGGATAAGCTCCAGACATTGTACACATCCGGTACGGTATTCCACGCATTCTTAGGTGAAAGACTCCCTGACTGGAAGTCCTGTGCTAACCTTGTAAGGAAGATCGCTGAGAACTATAAGCTTCCGTACTATACAATGTCTCCTACATACTCTGTATGTCCTGTTCACGGCTATCTCGCAGGCGAAGTTAAGACATGTCCGCACTGCGGTGGAGAAACAGAAACCTACAGCCGTATCACAGGTTATTACCGTCCTGTCCGTAATTGGAACGACGGTAAGAGCCAGGAGTTCAAAGACAGAAAGACTTACGAGCCTGACTGTATGAACCCGAATATGAAGCCTAAGACGGCCACGGTTACCGTATCTGCCGAAAAACCTGCAGAGGAACCCGTATCTGCTTCACCGGACAAGATCCAGCTTGTGTCCACCCATACTTGTCCCAAGTGTAAGATGATCAAGTCAGTCCTTGACGGCAACAATATCGCATATGATATGATCTATGCCGATGACGACCTTGATTTCGCCAAGCAGAATAACATCAGTTCCGTTCCTGTGCTTATCATCAGTCAGAACGGAAAGGTAACCAGATATGACAACATATCTGATATCAGACAGTATATCGACGGTCTGAAGTAACCAACTTTAACATTCGTTAAGATCAAGGGTGCTTCTCAAACAGGGAGGCACCCTTACTTAATGAAACAACATTCCAAAAAGGAGTAATCCAATGACTGAATCCGCAGCAAGACTTGAAAGAAAGCAGATGTTGCTTTCCATGAACGTCCTTGGACATAAGATAAAAAACCAGGGTGTTCTTACAGATTGGTTCCATAATGGTATCGGAGAGAATGTATTCCCTTTGAACTTTGATGTGGAACAGATCTCTGATAATAACGAAATGCTGTCTGACGACAAGTTCCGTCAGTTGATGGACGCTTTCCTTGACAGTATGATCGCGGCACGCAATGACGACGGACTCGAATGTTCTGTCCGTGACCGCAAAAAGGCTCTGCTCGCTATGGAATTCATTGCAAGACAGATCAACGATGAAGAAGTATTCTACAATTGGCTCATGTGCGGAGTCCCGGATGGCGACATCAAGTATGGTTGTTTCGATGAAGACCAGATCTATGATGACGACAGTATGATGGAAGACTACGGATTCTATGATATAGTTGAATGTTTCCTGCGTCGTATGGCTGCCGCCCACAAATCCGGTGGTCTTTGGTGTGGTGACATCTGCACTGAAGCCGGCTAAGGAGGCCATCATGAAGAACCTCAAAGACTATAACTGTACGATAACCAAGAAAACACTGATCCACATGGATTGTATCGAATTTGAAAAGCTTTGCCGTGATGTATTCGGCGATGCCTTCAGCAACATCGAATACGATGACGGTTTTATCGAAATCTGGCTTGATGAAAACAAGATAACGGATCCTGTTCTCGCTGAAAACTATGATGAGAACAGCAGAACGACAATCTTGAAAGAACTCACCCGTTATCTCAAAGTTAAGTCTGTATCTCCGATCAAGTATACCGTCCCGGCAGATCTTGATTATCCGACGGTTATCACTATTGCATGTAAGGAGTGATATCCATGCAAAGTAAAGTAAGAATCTATTTCGTAAATAACAGAACGAGTTCATCCACGTTTGTTGACGTTCCGCAAGTATTAAGACTTGATGATATCGCACCTGATACCATTAAGTCTCTTGAAAAACAGCTTCTTTCGTGTGAAAGACTCATTCTTAAGTCCGAACATAAATCACTGAAATTGATGCCCATCAACAATTATCTGGTTTGGGGAGTCACAGGTAATGCAAGCTCATATAAGAGATGTATCTATGCTTCCTCCGAAACAGACCCGGACATTCAGATATTCGTGAAGAAAAAGAAAGATTGAATAACACCTTAGAAAGAGAACATCAAGGAGATAACCATGGCTACCAAGTACGATAACACACAGCTTTCTGATGGTTTCTTCCAGGAAAAAGACTCAGAAGAAAAAAAGTATATCTTCTTCATGGATCATCCTGAAGAATTCAATATCGACAAGCCCGGTGTTGACGACAGTGTCGTTTGTGAAGTGACGGTCTTGAACGATCAGATAACTTCCGTAAAGCATATCATCGTTGACGCTAATAACTGTGGAGACACAGAATCAGACGTAACTGATACCCTGACAGAAGAAGATATTGAAGGCCTCAAAGCTCTCATCAAGGAAATAGAGCCGGACACTTCTTATGAATTCTGGTTGGATAATGTCCTTGACGACCGCTTACATAAGCTCGATTCCGATGAAAAGTACGCAATGTATCTTGAATGGCGGAACAAACAGCCATCGGCATAAAGGAGGTCTACATGTCTGACTACATTCAAAATTATCTCGTCGGTTCATGTAATTCCGAAGGCGGCGGTGTCGCCATAGCAAGAGTAAGAGGTACAGAAGCACAAATCAAACAGTATTTGCTCGATCTCGTGCTTGAAAGCAAGAAAACAGACATCAAGCATTTTGACTATGCCACTGAGACTATCAAAGAAATCGAAGAAGAATCCAGATATGAAACCGACGGAACCTTACAGGCATGTGCCGTCTTTTCAGATTACCACATCGATTTCACTGCCACACCGGAACCTGAACCCGAAGTCCTTCAACCCAAAACTATGACCAAAAAGGATGCATTGGCACTTGCCAAAGAAATCATAGATTGTATTGACCACATTACAACCTTTGAAAATCCCGATGGTTCAGGTTACTTTACTCTCGCCGAACATCATTATGTTGACGACGAAAACCCGGACGAAAATATGACACTGCAACTTGCTGTCGAAGTATGTAAATACAAAGATGAATCCGACGGGCACCTCTATTACGGTGTTTACAACGTTCCCGAAATTGCAGGTGGAGACAGTATTGCTGATAGCGATTGGCTTTACACAGATCACTGTAGAGCTGCAGAACTTGCCAATGCACTCTTAGAACTCGAGCATACATTCACAGAAGAATACTTGTGGAAACTTTATGAAGAATACCGCAAGAATCTCTAATTAAGAAAGGAGTGATGACATGCATCAACCTCTTGCCATGAGAATGCGTCCTACGACTATCGACCAGATAGTAGGGCAGAACGCCATCACACACAAAGATTCCATTTTATGGAAAATGGTCGAGAACGACGTACTGACATCTCTGATCCTCTACGGACCACCCGGTACGGGGAAAACCAGTATTGCCAATGTCATCGCTCTGCACACTAAAGCTGACTTTATAAAGATCAACGCAGTTGCAGATAAGAAAGATGACCTTGTCAAAGCTGTCAAAAAAGCTCAAGAAAGCCTGAAAGACGACAAACGCACGATTGTCTTCATAGATGAGATCCACAGGTTCAACAAGACACAGCAGGACTACCTGTTGCCGTACGTTGAAGACGGAACCATCATCCTGATAGGTGCCACGACTGAAAACCCGTACTTCGAAGTCAACAACGCCCTTGTCTCAAGATCCCACATCTTAAAGCTCGAACCGATCACCAAAGAAGATATTCTGAAGGTGCTCGACAGAGCGATGTCTGACCCGGATGGTCTTGACATGACGGGAAAGACCATTGACGCTGATGTTTTAGACCTCATAGCTGACAGAGCCAACGGGGATATCCGCTATGCTTTGTCGCTGCTTGAACAGGCTTATGTCATTACTGACAACATCACCTCTGATACGATAAAAGATATCATACAGCAGCCTAATCTCCTGTATGACAAAGATGGTGACAAACACTATGACACCATCTCCGCTTTCATCAAGTCAATGAGAGGTTCTGATCCTGACGCTGTGCTTTATTATCTTGCAAGAATGATAACTGCAGGGGAAGACCCTAAATTTATTGCAAGAAGAATTTTCATTCACGCATCAGAAGATGTCGGTAACGCTGATCCTATGGCAATATGCGTTGCTGCTTCGGCTATGTACGCCGTTACAACCATAGGCTTACCTGAAGCGGCCATAAACCTTGCTCAGGCTGCACTTTATGTGGCAATGGCTCCGAAATCAAATGCGGCAGCCGCCGGCATAGAAGAAGCCTTGAGGTATGTTCATTCCCACCCGAGCAATGACGTACCGTTGCATCTCAGAGATGCCCACTACAAGCATGCTAAAGACCTCGGACACGGCGTGGATTACAAATATCCGCACGATTTTCCCGGTCATTGGGTGTGGCAGGAATATCTGCCTGACTCTGTTCATGAACAGTTTTACCACCCGAGCAAGTTAGGTCATGAAGCCGAACAAATCGATTATCAGAATTCGATAAGAAATCTTCACAAAAACTCTCCTCCTAACCAGGATTAAGCATATTGTACAAAAATAATTGACTTGCTTTATGCAACATAATCATATAGAATACCTCCGATGACAAAGAAACGGAGGAAAAATATATGGAAAAATCAAGAGATGAGATCTACGAACAGTATACTCTCAACTTTTACACGACAAGCGAAAGAAACAAGGCTATTGAGACTCTCAAAGAAGCCATGATCAAACCTATTGTCGCATCTTTTGCTTCTATCCGTGTTAATCCTGAAGGAGCTGATCTGCTCAAAAAAGCAGGTGTGGCTTTTACATACGATCTCTGATAACATTACAACATAATCTTGGCACAAAACCCCTGTGGACACGGTCTGCAGGGGCTTTTGCTATACCAAAGAGGAGTTATCCATATGGCACCATTATCAAACCTGCCAAAATGCGTACCCGAACCTGAGAAAACAGAACTCATTCACAATGATTCAGGTTACCTGTATCGCATTCAAAACATCCCAAGTAAGATGTTTGAATTTTTCATCCATAAAAGACGCACGTTCAAAGATGGCACATGTAATTGGGCCATCGGTGTTTCACCCGCAGCTGATACCAGCAAGGGATATACCTTTGAGTATTTTAAAGGCACCGAGGAAGAAGCCAAACAACGTCTTGATGAAATAATCAAAGAATACCAATGATCCTAAAAGGAGCTGATTATGGCTTTAACCAATACCATAAGACATTTCAGTACAGATGAGGAGGCGTCGAGATTCGCACATGCCTTCGGGTTAACCGAATATCAGTATCTGACCTGCATGGTTGGCAATAATCTCGTCTTCCTGTGCGGTTCTGACAAAGTCTTTATGCCGGAACTCAAAAAGGCTTGTTCCGAAACTTACAAAACAGCCGCACTTCCGATTAGTCCGTTTATATCGCTTTGCGACACATTCGCCAACGGCAGAGTGGAAGACCTCCGGAACCTTCAGGAGTCCAACCCTGAGTTAAGGAAAGAATTGAGCGAACTTGTGATCGGACTGAACGGTTCAACCGAAGTTCTGTCACCTGACGACGCAACAACAATCTATGCTGAAAAGGTTGTGAAGATTTATGAAACCGCTACGGATTGTAAAATCCAGGTTGTTGATTGAACAGGTTGTTAGTGTCGACCCTTTATCAAGGGCCGACTCACAACCGAAACTGCCACCCGGCCAACGGGGAGAAGACATTAGATAGAAAGGGGTGAAGAAAGATTTGGCACAAGACAATCTGCTTTTCACGTTTTTTGAGCCCGAAAGATGGTCTAACGCCATTGACAAAGGTTTCAACAAAGAAATAGCACATTCAGTGCTTCGCAAGTATTGTTCTGTTGACGGTCGTCTCGAACTCTATGACATGATACAGAAAGGTGAGCTTCATATCGAGCCGCCTCATGAAGCCCGCATTCCAAAAGATGACGGGACTTTCCGTACCGTGTACGTAAATACTCCGAGAGACAGATTGATACTTTCAATCATCAATGACATATTCTTCGAACAGTGTGCAGATCTCATTCATCCAAGATGTAAGAGTTATCAGCACGGTATCGGATGCGGAAAAATCGTACAGAATGTCAGCCGATATGTCGCCAATATGACAAGTGATGCCATTGGCGTCAAGGTTGATCTGTCCAAGTATTTCGATTCTGTTCCGATACAATTCATCGACAAGACTTTTGACGATATCGAAGACCGACTCGGTAAATCTAAGGTTATGGAATTTGTCCGTGAGTATTATCACAATAATACTGTTATCGACTTCGACAAAAATATCGTTGAAAAATATTCTTCTTTACGACAGGGCTGCGCTATCGCGGCCTTTCTTGCCGACGCTGTTCTGTATGACATCGATGATGAGATATCACGACTCGATGTTTATTACATCAGATACTCTGATGATATTCTCATTCTCGGTAATGAGTGGCAAAAAGGTTATGAGATCCTCCAGAGGAAACTCCAGGAGAAAAGTCTCACTTTGAACCCAAAAAAGGTTGAAATCCTTAACAAACAGGTATGGTTTAAGTTCTTAGGCTTCATGATTAAGAACGATAAGATTAGCCTGTCGAAGTCAAGGATCAAGAGCTTTCAGAAAGAAGTCGAGAATCGAACATTCAAGTCAAAGAAATCTCACAACCTTAAGACCGTCACAAACCGTGTCAACCGTTATCTTTATGTCGGAAACGGTGAATTCAGTTGGGCTACAAGCGTTCTTCCTGTTATCAACGTGGATGACGATATCAATACGCTCAACCGATTTGTCACCGACGCCATCCGTGCTGCTGTCACGGGTAAGGACAAGATAGGAGGTCTCGGTTGTACGATCCGTGAAGAAAGTTGCATTTCCAGAGGCAGAGGAAGAAATGTAACTACCAACAAAACAAAACTGCCCAATATTCCTGATTATCAGACGATACAGTGCATGAGAAACGCCATCGTCACATCGAAGGAAGCGTACGACACACTTGTCCGTCTGATATGATTTAGATAAACTCTCTTTAATCACTTTGAATATACAAAGATATCAAGAGGATATTTAACCAGGAACTTCTTAAATTATTGAGTTTAGAGAGGGGCTCAAGGCCCACTCTCTTTCGAGTTGTAATTCTGAACTGTTTCAGATAGTTATTAGAATGTGTAAATTTAAGAAGTTCCTCTTGTTCACGCCTCAACGTTAAAGTTTCCGCCGATGATGGTAAGATTTCAAATTAACCCACCGGATGGTGATCTCTTTAAAGTACGCTGGAAAGATTCTTTCATGTTGACGTCCCTGTTGACTATGAGTCACAACATTCCACTGCTGCGAAAGATGATCATCGGTATGTACAGAAGTTCCGTCTTCTCGATGGTCCCTGATTTCTGCTAACGAATCTCTTCGTTAGAGACCCTGAAATGATACGTACCGGATGTAAGTAGAACCGGATCACTTCAATCACTGATACAGGAGTATCCTGGGCTGTGTACGCTAAACGTTGTCTTAGATAACCGGCTTGTTGAAGTAGCTCCTAATACCGGAGATGTTATTCTACCATGGGATTGGTTACCGGTAGTGATCAGGAGAAATTCTGGTACCAGAAATCTGATTACCCGTAAGTATGATCCATATGTGCACTTAAGTGGATATCGATAAACTGCATGATCTTGAGAATTCGTAGGATTCCTCTCAGAGACCCTGCTCGAGTAACCTTGAACAGGCCTTCATGGCCAAACATCCTGTGGAACTCCTCTGAGACGAGGAGTCAGGATTGTCAAATCCAAGATTCATTGCAATCATGATCAAGGAACACTTGTGTAGGTATGATCGATACCTGACAAAGAGTATGCATGCTGATTCCCATCAGATGAGATCTTACGGATGCTGTAAACGCGTAACCGGATACCGGTGATGCAGCGCTTAAAGCTTACTAAACTTTCTTAATGCATAATTATGCAATAAAGAGCTTTAGAAGAAGAGAGAAGCAGGATGAACTGCAGGTTCGAAACACAACAAGTACTGGACACAGCATGTGTATCCCAGTTGACTTACCAGCTGAATCAAGCTCCCGCCGACACCAGATGAGTGCACTACATGAAGGTCCGGATTAACAACCATCTGATTCCACATCAATTGGAACCATGTTGTTACTTCAGAGTCTGAGAAGAATCAGTATCCTGAAGACATTCATGTCGACATCGTCGTAGCACCTCAGGTTGCCAACAGCAGCTTCCAGGAAGAATTCGGGGCTCTACACAATCTCCAGTTGAGCATTCTCCTTCTCTATAGAAGTCGAACTCCAACTGCGGACTGAAGTAGATACTTCTGCATCAACATGGCTCTCTGCACGAGGGTTGGGTTCTGTAAACTTTAACTTCAAACCTAATATCATTCAATTAAAAATTTATATCAGAAATATCAAATGATATCATTAAGGAGAAACCAAAATGTACATCGATCTTAAGAGAAAGAGCTACAAGTCGAATAACCGTTGGTTGATCAAGGATGGAAAAACGGTAGGCGATTTTGCCTTGCCTGATTCGCCTATAACTTTGGCCGACATTGCGACACTGTACGCCAACTATAAGTATTCGTATCCGAATCCGAAGATACGGAGCACTTATTTCAAAGCCTTATCGGCTAACGAACTTTCAATGCACCAGATGGTCAATGGTCAGACCAGAAACCAGGCGAAAAACGAGCTCGAAAAGACTTTGTTATTTGCCATTCTTCGTGGCGACATTCAGTGGCCTGATGAAAACATGTGGTTTTGGCAGCCCCTTGAAGACAAAGATTTTGTGCTATTGAAAGACTGGTTCATCACATCCGTGAACGAACCTGTAATCATAAAATGAAGGAGGAAAACATGAGCGATCCGATAAAAGACATGATCAGCAACAGCGGAACACTTAATCATCCGAACCTGTACAGGCGTTGGATCCCGATCCAGATATTCCGCAATTGTGAACTCACTGACCGGGCCACGTTTGAAAATGAGTTCATACTTGGCAAGCCGTATTGGTATCAGTGGAAAACACTTACCGACGAGTTCAAATACATCCGTCACGTCAAGGACAAGGATGAATTCAAGACACGTACGAGATTCTACAACTTCAATGTACTGAAGAGCATGATCGCAGATTATGAACAGATAATCTCACAGACTCAGCTCACATCTCAGCCGGAATATATCGACACCCAGAATAACCTCCGCAGACTCAAGACAATGATTCAGATCATTGAAACAAGACGTCTTGATGAGAATAACAAAGGTTATGAGGCTGTCGTTCCGACTCTCCGTGTCTTTGCCGAAAAGGTTTGGATGCCGAAAGACTGCCACTTTGTCAAGAGTAACGCTTGGCGAAATGCTTTCTATGGTGCCGGAGTGTTCTACACATCACAGTACCTCATAGAATTCCAAGACTGTTGTTTCCCATCAATGGATAAAACAACGTCATTGGAACACCTGCGAAGCCTGTTGAATACTAACAAGGCCAACTTTGATGACCTGTATCCAAACCTTCACATACTCGCACAGAACAAGACCAAAGTTGACATCCTTGCAAGTTTGGCATGATAACACTTAAAGTTAATAACAACTAATGCTTTGAGGTATCCACAACTGGACACGTGTCCCAAATAATTATTCATTTTGGTGAGGAGGAGAGCCTCCCTCATCTAAAGAGAAATGGATTAAATAATATAAGTTCAACAATTGAAAGATTGTTCTTAATTATTTGGAGCAAGTGTCCTAACATTTCCCCACCCCCTTTCTACAGAAGGTGCGAGAATTTTCCGCACTTTTCTTCGCTCAAGGAATATGAGAGGAAAGTATTCAAAGTATTCAATCTGAATATTCCCGCAACGGGTGTAGGAAAAGACTGTTCAGAACAAGAAGTCAAGTGACTTTGGGGCCGCAATTATTCGCCGAATGCCACTTCGGAGACTTGGTCTTTGAACAACAACAAAGTTGACAAGTGTTGCCTAAATCTCACCGAAAGCTCAGAGTAGCACAGCATCTTCAACCGAGCAGCTCTCGTAGAATTAACGAAAGAGACCTTCAAGTCACTAAACTGCTCCAATCAAGACACCTTTGTCATCAGACAGCAATGCATACGTACGTATGCAGGCACGATGACGTCTATCAGTAGCGTTCTGACCAACCATCAGGTCGCGAAATGCAAAGTGAGAGTGTACACATCGATTACGACTTCTCGTTCTTCAAATAGGCTTTATACCAAACTTCTACAAACAGTTATCACGGATAATGAAAAGCATTGTTATCACAAACAAACCATGGTTCAATAACGAACATCATTCAAGATATCCAAGCATGACTGCAATCAGCTCATTTCCTTGGAATTGCCGGCAAATGCCGTCAATGATTTCTGGATATTTAACAGATAGTTATAAGATACAGAAATGGCTGAAGCAGTCATTGTACTCGCCTCGACAATCAGGGTTCTCAGAACTTACTGCAGTAACTGCTCTTAACAGGGAGGATACCGTGGTGAAAGTTCTTTCGATCGAGATAGCCGTAACGTACGTCCCATGTACCGGTCGGTTCCGATTCCGATGAGAAACTTACTGACGTTGATGCTTAACGAATTGATTTGCCAAATGTGCGTGCACGGGTACTTCAGTGCTACCGGAATGGCAGGGAAGCCGGCAGGGTAGATGCAGGTAACTCACTGTATACCAGTTAATGTCTGCTGAGCGTAAGGAAACCTTCATCATCGATGTAAGTTCCAGGAAATCCTCCAGTTGGATCGCCAAGACCTTGGTGAAGATACCTGGCCAGAGATTGCTGCCTGTACAATCGATCGGATCATAATCCAGATCATCTTGGGCGGACATCTTAACTTATCCCATTTAAACCGCCATATCAATGATATGCCATCCTTAAGACAAACCAATTCTTCAAAACCATAATCATTCTGATAAACACAGTTATCACGGGTATGAGAATGATCACACGCATGTTAGAAAGGACAAAAACAATGGCTCGTAAACACGAACTTAATCCCGAAGAGTATACGATTGACGAAGTCGTCGCATACAGCAACAAAGAATTCGAAGGCATCCGCATATCTTGGTCAGGACCGATAGGTTTTGGTCAGTATGAGTTCTACAAAAGCCACAAGGACAACGAATGGTACATCGATAGTGAACATATGGATATTCCTGAGGACAAAGAGTTCGGAAAAATGCTTCTGAACAAATTCATCAACGAAATCAAAGAAGTCTCTTGATAAAGAACCCTCCGATTTCGCGGAGGGTTTCTCTTTTCTGGATTGTTATATCATCTCTCGTCGGGTATCCGCAACGCTTCGCCTTCATATATCAGATCCACATTCTTGATGTGATTATATTCTGCCAGCTCATCTACACTGAATGATACCATGCCTGATATCTTTGAAAGCGTATCGCCTTTCTGTACCAGATAAATGCGGTCTTTAGTGATAGCAGATACCTCGTATTCTCCGTCATGGGAAGGAGATAATCTCGTATAATCCTCATATGAAATAGGGTAATAAAGAACTCCGTTGATCTCAATGGGAGTTCCGATCTTAATGGTACTACCGTCAGGGCATGTCGCCACGGTTCCGTCGCTATTAGGCGTCACAGAACGTGAGTCAACATAATACTGACCGTCCTGTTCCTCTACTATTTTAGTGCTTTCGGTCGTTTCCGAACCACTTGTTGCAACACACTCATAGAAAGAAGACTCAGACTGGGTTGTTACCTTTGTATTGTGTATCGACAAAGCCTGAACCAAGGCATAGTCGGCATTCTCGTTTGCCTTCTTGACAACAGCATTTGAAGCCACTATAGTTATAGCCGTAACACCTACAATCGCTACAGCACCAAGGATACCTATGATCGCAAATTTACCGCTTTCATTCATAAAAATACCCCGACCTTTTTATGATAAAATTTCAGAAAAGTATTGATTTATCAACAACTTTTTGATACAATAAGTATATCAGATCAGGTTTTATAAATCAATAATCTGATCACCATTAAAATCTATACCACAAGTAGGAAACCAAAACAAGAAACAAATTCACGAAAGGACCGTTTTTAACGGCATGGTACGAAACCAATGAAGAATGGCAAAGTTGAACCTTCAGATCTTACACCCGGCGCAGTTATCTGCGTTACCGGAGACGTAGTTTTCTCCCACATTTCCAAGCATTGCACTCAGCAGGAAGCTTGGGACAGAGCAGAAAAATCCAAGTTCAGACCCGCAGACAAAAGTCAGATGAGAACATACGCATACCTTCAGGTATGTAACGCTCAGATCGTGAGAAAGGATACAGCAGCTCCTCTTACACTTGAGGAACAGTACATCCAGCAGTCCATGTTCACATCTCAGAAGAACCCCGGTGCTAACTTTACGGGTACAAACTCCAGCAAGCATCTTCCCAGAATCTACGATGAACCCGATAAGACTACTAAGAAGGCAGCTCTTATTCAGGACGCAGAAGATGGTCAGCCTGCTAAGGAACTCGCCAAGAACCTCCCTGTTCTCCTTACTCTCAAGGTATTTAAGGGTAACGGAAACAACGGTGTTGCTCTTGAATCCGTAATCTGCAGAAAGCCTGCTGAATTCTATAAGCCCAATAAGGCTGTTGATAGCGCTGTTCTCGACCAGTTCGGTATCATCCTTGATGACAGCAACTTCTCTAAGGAAGATTCAGTCCTCGAGGAAGTCGATGCAGACAGTGTCGGCGAGATGATCGATGCAAACATTGGCGCAGAAGTCATTGACAACATCGCAACATCCAACCCTGCTCCGACAGCTCCCGCAGGAGATACACCTTTTGGCAGCACATCGCCTGACATCGGTGTAGGCCCCAATAGAGTATTCTGATAATATCAGAATGAACCCCTTAACTTGTGTATAGACTTTATAACATGGAACCCCTCATCTGACTTCCAGGTGAGGGTGTTTCATAACTACCCGAATAATCACGGAAGGAGAACGCTGCATGTCTGATTTGGATTGTAAAACAATATTCAAGCGTTTTTACGAAAACCCTATCATCATGTCTCTCGCTGATAAACAGAAATGGACTGTATCAGACAGTGATAAGCGTCCCATTGACATGTATGATTTCAAGCTCCGAGGATCAGTTCACGGTGCGATAACCACGAAAGGTTATAATCCGTACCTGACGTTAAATGAGCTCTGTGATCTCATACCTAACGCAGCAAATAATGCCTTTGCTTTAGACGCATTGGAAGACGATATCGTCGTTCTCGATATTGAACCCTGTTGTCCGAAGGAACTCCGGGCCGAACTGCTCAAACTGCCGTTTGAATATGCAGAGATATCGATGTCCGGCAAAGGTATTCATATGATATTCCAACTACCTCGAGATATCCTCGACAAATATCCCATCGTCTATGAGAAAACATACATGAGGGAAGAGAACGGATATTACGAGATCTTATTGCAACATATGGTTACTTTCACACGCAAATCAATTGCAAGAAGCCAAAACCCGGTTGATATCAGTGCATTTGATAAACTTTTCACTGATCTTGCCAAAAAAGAAAAAGCGTCTGTCAAAGTCAATGTTGCAACCATCAATCAGAGTGCAATCGACTCGATCCCTTACTTTGATGCAATCCATAACTGCCTCAAGTATCAGGAATACAAGAAGACACCTGAAGATTTTCAAAACAAAGACAAATCCAAGATCGATTATTCCGCTTATGAATTTGCTATGTGCGGTTTTTACTACCGTAAACTTATGAAGTGTTTACCGGACGGCAAGTTCAAAGACCACATCTATACTGATGCGGAATTATCGCTCATTATCTATACGATCATCAAAGAGAAACTGGAACACAGAGCAAAGCATGACGAAGCCCGTAAGGGTATGCCTTGGCTGCTGTATATCGCAGCAACATTTGTGGCAAAAGCAAAGGAGGAAGGTAAAGATGAGTGAAAAAACACCTGACGCTTTCCAAGAACGCTTTGAACGAATGATCAGAGATCCAAAGATGGCTAAGAGTATCAGTCTGACACTCAAGTTCAATCTCTTGCAGAGAGTGTCATCGGTCATGAACCATGAACCGTCTGATCCGGAGTCACTTCTCGGTGCTCTTGATATCGACAAAGTCTGGAGAGACTACGGAAAGAAATGGCCCGCTCCGAGCATCAACATGTTGGCTCAACTGCCTTCAAAATCCAGTGATGGACCTGATTTCTACAAAGAGACATACAAAAGACTTGAACAGGAGTATGTCAAGTCACTCATTGCAGACGGTACAATGCTTTCCTACGAACAGTTCCAGGCTCTTCCAAAGATGACACTTCACAAGAATGAATATCCGAAAAGCAACCCGTTTGCTTTCCCGACAATGGCGTACAATGAAACACTGCTCCCTGACCTTAGAAAGTATGGTTGGAAGCAGTTCATTCCGCCGTTCAAAGAATGTGCCGTACAGGTTAACCGCAGATCCTTCTATCATCTCAAGTTGCTTGAAGTAAAGAAGAACGGTCTGGTTGCTTATATCGGTTACTATACGGGAAGCCGTTCATCATTCACCAAGTCTCTTGGCGCTACATTCGAACTGACTTTCACCGAGGAACTCAACGGATATACATCGATGAAGATCAATCTTATCGAATCAGAATCCAATGAATGGATCGTATGTAAGAACATCGATTCAATGAAATGGACTGATGCCGAAAAAGAACAGTATTGCGACCTGCTTCAGGTCAGACGTCCCGAAGAATTCACCTATGTTACCGTAAAAGAATGCGATATAGCAGGACTTGATCCTGACATGCTTGACCGTCAGTGTCATGACGTCGTGTGTTCGGGAAGTCTCGGAAACCTCGACGACATATCCGGTCTGCACGCATACTTTCCTGACGTTCAGATAACTGTCGGTTATGACAATGTCAAAAAGATATTGGAGCCTACCATAATCCAGAAAACAGTTACGAGTTTTATTAAAACAACAGGTTTGCTTCACATGAACCTCAGGGATTATGTGGACGCCGGTAACACTTTCAAACTTGATTCTGACGGATTTATCAAGGTCGACACCGAAATGTTCTCTCTTGAGACAAAGACAGCTCCGAACATCAGAACCTTAAACAAGGAGGTCATATGACATTACATGCTATAAAACTGGCCTCGCTCGTGGTCCTGATAATATCCTTGGTCTGTTCCTTGGCGATTCTTCTCATGATAATGAGAAACAGAAACAGGAAACCGACCAATCAGAGCAAGTCGATGTACCGCAGTCTCATCTGTATACTGTGCGTTGTCTACGCTCTCTCGGGATTGTTATTTTCAATATCAGTGTACTTCTCGCATAAGGCGATCAAATACGGTGCTTTCGGTAACTTCGAAAAAGTGGAAACCATCAGCTCCGTTCTGAAGAACACAGATAAAGGATTCATTGAATCCGATAACATCCCCAAAGACCTTCACGGCTCGATAATCATCTATTTCAAGTATGGTTGTCCTGACTGTGCAGGCATTCACGACGCTTTGCTTCAGGCTGTTGCGTCTCACCCGGACAACAAGATATATTTCGTATCGAGCAGGTCTGAATTCGGCAAGGAACTTCTGAAAACATACGGAGTTGACGCCGTTCCTTCAGGAATCTATATTCCAAAGAACAGCACAGATCTGTACCACATTGAAGTTCTCTACAACTTAGACCATAAACCGGGAGAACCCGTAATCTTCATGTCCGAAGACTTTGAAACACTGATCAATATGCAGAACGCTGATAATGCGGTAACGGAAGGAGAAGCATGACAGTGAAAGATATAATGATTGACACTATAAGACCAATAGATGCCAACAGTGATATCAACAAGATATTCCAGCGCATTTTGTGGTCTACCGTCAAGATGGCTCCTTATGTTAACTCTAACGGCGAACCGATCGGTATCCTTACCAAACCTATGGTGAGCCGTGCTGCCAAAGCAGGTAGTTCAACAGGTATTGTTTCAGATATCATAAGTAAACAGATAGAGGGGACTGACTTCATAATCGTTCCTCTGAGCTCTGCATGCCCGAACGTGACGTCACAGAGCACATTCCATCATGTTTATACTGCCATCAAGGACGAATATGTTGCTTACAACATACCCATCCTTTTTATAAAAGATGACGGTGAATTTGCCGGCATTTCCATAATCCACAAGGAGGATTGACCTATGATGATTCTTGTTATCGGCCGTACGGCATCAGGTAAAGATTACTTCACCGAACGGCTGGCTGACACAGGGCTTAGGGTTGTTAAATCATACACAACCCGCTCCAAGAGAACCCCGGACGAAGATTCGCACATCTTCATTACCCCTGAAGAAGCTGCTACTTATGACAATAAAGTTGCAACCACTGTTATTAAGGGACACGAATACTTTGCAACATCCGATCAGGTTGATGCAAGCGATATCTATATCATAGATCCGAACGGTTTCTATGAACTTACGAAAAACATGCCTGACACGGCATTCTTCATAGTCTATGTTTCCGCTTATGAAGATTCGATCAGACGCGAAAGGTTTATCGCCAGAGCTGCAGACAAAGAAAAGGCTAAGACTGACTTTGATGCAAGAAACTCTGACGAAAACGGACAGTTTACCGAGTTTGAGAAGAACCTCGAACTGTTCCAGAACGAAGAAGACGGCTATACTGCCAGCGGTTTTCCGGAAAATGTTGTAGGTGTTCTCAATTATGTCAACGATTTCAACCCCGCAACTGCGGAAGAAAATCTGCAGACAATACTCTGTTACAAACATCGCTTTGACAGAGCAACTGAACTCGTTGAACATGCCGTAAACGAACAGCTCATCAGTGTCGATGACAAAGGTCAGATCCTGGCTGCAGCACAGAGTGAAGACTGTGACGACGCTGTTCCCGTATGCATCTCGAAAGACCTGTACACAGCATTCCTGCTCAGTTCCTATGATGAATTGGGCAAATTTGTCACCAGTATGTGGGACAAAAAAGCTATGATGGAATATCCTATCCATATATGATAAAATAAAATTTGAAAGAAAGGAGCGATGACCAATGAGCTACAAACAGCCGAACACGGGCAATTCATTGAACGACTATTTCACGAATTTAGTCGCCTTCAATCAGTGTTCTCCTCATTTGCTTGAGTCTGAGAATCTCGAACAGTTCGTTGTTTGGTTCGACAAACTCAGGCTTATCGATCGTCGTGCTCTGCTCTTGTTCTTAAGACAGCACAAAAATGAAATTCCCAAACAGCATATGGAGTATGCTCAGAGACATTTCACGGAAACGATTTAACACATGAGGTTAATGTTATGAAAGTCAATGCAAAGAAACTTATGGACTCCCCAATGGGAAAAGCCATTAAAGAACTGAGCAAACGCATGAAAGAGGAAGGACTTCCTCCGGCAAAATTCAATGTTGTCGGAGGCTTCGCTCTCATGGCTGCAGGCATCAGAGACGAAAAGACCATTACGGACATAGACTATGTCGGCCCGAACAATTCTCATCTGCTTAATCAACTGATCGATGAGGTCGGACACGAACATCATATGCCTAAAGGTTGGATCAATAATGACGTCCTGCTTTCAGGTTCTTCTCTTGAAGACCTCGAATTTGCTACAGGAACTTTGCACTTTCATCCCGCAATAAAAACCAGCGAACTGACAATAGATGTTTTGGATCCGAAAGACGTTCTCCGTATGAAACTCATTGCCGTGGACACAAGCCTTATAGGTGTAGCCCAAGACAAAGCCGAGTTTACGAGAATCAAAGACCTTCCGGATATCAAAGCCATTGTCGACCATCTCAAGACAGACATTCCGACTGCCATTGAGGAGAATGAATTCTACATCGTTTGTCCCCATACCAAAGACGTGTTGGAAACATATATGAAAGACGGACTCGATGCCGCCGATAAATATGCTAAAACACTCTTTGAAAAGGATAAAGCATTGAAAGAGTCAAACATAACCCAGAGACGCAGCGATGAATTCGCCGATCTGTACGGAGGTTCAGTCCCTGACGATGACGACTTTAATTATAACGATCCTGATGACGATTTCTCGGGCTATGGAGACATCAATAATCCCTTCGGAGACTACGATGATGAAGGAAGCTATTACGATAGCTGATACAACCCCGATCTACAATCCCTGTAGATAAAGAACAATTGAACCAGCCGAAAGGCAGCAGACAGGCCTTGTATGCCAGAGCGGGGTTTGTCTGCAAGACGAAAGGAAGTATTTTTCATGAACAAGAAAATTACCACGATCATTTTGGCAACAGCACTTGTTTGTTCCCTCTGTGCTTGCGGAACCAACACATCCGGAGAGCAGGATCAGCCTGATGCATCAGAACCTTCCACAGAAGCATCTGTCGCAGAAGAAGCTGAAGACAAGGACACTCCTGACGAAACAGAACCTTCCGAAGGTTCATTCCACAGAGATGAACATGCTATTCCGGGTGACGATCATCATTATGATGACCACGGTGAACCTGAACCCACTCATGACCCCGCAGATGTAGACCATAACGAGCCTACAGCTCCCGATGGTAAGGTTCCCACACGTCGTGATGTCACAAACGATACCGGAGATACTGAAGGAGAAGACTCCAGTGAAGTTCTCGAAATCGTTACTGACGTTTATGACGAGAACGGGCGCATTGTAGAGCCCGAAGAGACAAAGCCTGAACCTCCCCGTAAAGAAGCTAAGGGGTAAACACAGGCAAGTGTCTAAAACAAATAAGCGTGTAGCAGTACCGTATCCTGCCTGCAGGATACGGTCCACACCCGCTTTTGACCATTTTGAATAACCCGTAGTCAGCTACGGGTTTTCATTATTTGGTCGTAAGCTCTGATGTAGGAGGCCAGAATATGAATCCAATGAGCACCCGAGCCCAGCTGTTGGCTGAATCAGCGTTCAACAACCCAATTGCGAACGAACTCGAAAGGGTTGAAACGTCTGCCGGAATGATGGGCCCGATAACAAGTATATGGGACACCATATTGAGCAAAGCAGGCGCACTCTGCGAGAATCACATCAGTGATATCTTCTATGATTTTGAGTTCATAAATCAGAGAATAGCAGACCTCGACAAAGAGACTGAATCCGATGAGTCTTACCATTTGCTCGGTATTCGCAAGAATGGTATCGACAGAGAAAATATGATCATTGAGCGTGCCGAAGAAACTAACACCTACAGAAAAATGTACGCTCTCGGCATCCTCAGAAAACCTAATCGGTATTTTCCTGATACAATGGTGACAGAGGTCGTCCTCAAAGAAATTCCCGACAGACTCTCTATTTCAGGTCTTCTTCGTAACATCGAAGAACTAACACAGATCTCTATAAAAGATTGGGGTATACCATAACCCCGGAAGGAGCATAACATGAAGAACTTTTGGTCCTACGATCTTCTTGACAACGACACAGGTAACGTTCTGCGTACTGATACAGGTTTCAGCTCCGAATCTGATGCGGAATTGCAGGCTTCTATGGAAGCCAAGTGTGACAACATCAAGAATTATTCGATACGAACCTACCAGCCACCAGGTGACTAAGAAAGGAGAATCTCATGGCTGACAAGAAATTCACTGTCACAAAGACAGAACTCCTCAAGCATTTGGATGTCCCCAAGATGATGGGTGACTTTCTCTTTACCTTAGCTGCCGATCAGCTCAAGTCTGAAACTAAAAAGAATGGCAACGGTTTTCTGTATACCACCAAGGCTGTGGATATTCTGGACGAATATACCTACCAGGAAACCATGACGCTCGAGCAGATCTTCAAAGGTTTCAGCCTTGATGACAAAGAAATTGCCGAAGCACTTCAGCCCGGTAAACTCAAACAGTTCAAGGAAGCAACACCGTCTTTCAAAAGATGTGCCAAAAACCTTCTTTTATCCACAGTCAAGTTCGATGAACTGTCCGAAAAGATTGTAACCTACAAAGAGATCATAGGCGGTATGGAGCCAAAGGTTGTTAAATCCAAGAAAACAGTCTCTAAAGACGGCACACTCGATGTGGCTGACAAACCGTTTGACGCTCAGTTCATACAGGAAAATCCTGTGAAGCCTGAACCCCAGAAAGAAACCAAACCGGTAGAACCTCCGGTAGAAAATGAGGCAGCACCTGCACCTTCTGAAGAACCCAAAGAGGAACCTAAACCGAAGCGTCCCCGCAAACCTAAAGAATCTCCCGCAAAGAAGATGATCCTCGAAAAGCTCGCTGACTGCAGCTACGATGAAACCATTGATCCGAGGCTTTGCAGGGAACTGATCCTTGACAACAAACTGATGACTCTCGATGAACTTGCCAGAGCCACAGACGCACAGATTGTCTGTAAGCTCAAGATTGACTACCTCAGGTTGTCTGTCGACGGCAAACTCGTTCTCATCAATAAACAGTGGGTGATCGATCACGTAGACGAATTGGCAGAATTGCTAATTCCTACCGACATTGGTTATCCAAATATTATGGATTTTGTCAATCCATAGTGTATAATGAAGTTACCGTAATCCATGGGCAACTATGAAAGTGAGACAAAATGATCCGGCGAAAACCTTAGTGCGAGTATTCGGTGTCTAATCTTATCTTCATAGTTGTCCCATTTTACTTTTTAAGGAAAATTCCATGGATAAGACCACTAAACACAAGATCTACGCTGACTATCTCAGCGGGACCGCCGCAACGGAATTGGGCCCGAAATACGGCTATTCTTATGGAACGGTTATTGATCTTATCCATAGAATGGATTGGCTCAACAACAGATTATCTGACGAATCCAAAGAACTCTATCACGCTATCACAGACCTCCCGGGTTCCAATGATTCACGAAACCTGATGCTTTTTCATGCTCTGTGCCGACACGACATCTTCACACTTGAAAAACTTAAGACCATGACACCTAAACAGCTCGTCAAGGTCAAAGGCGTGGGAAGGTCGTCAGTCAAACGGCTTTGCAAAGCCGGTCTGATAGGAGAATAAATCATGCATATACTTGACGAACTCGCCAAATTGCACGGTAAAAGCACAATTATTGTCGGTGCTCCATCATGTAATAAAAGGGCTCTGTGGGATAAAACCCGTGAACAAAGAATCGCCGAGATACTTCGAGCGTATAATCATAAAAGAAGACCTGTGATTTTCACCGGAGTTTCAAAATCAGGTTACCCCATACTTGAAATTGATTACAGACGTGAAATCAAACTTCCAAAACATCCGAAAATCGGAATCATACCATAACGGAGAATCCATATGACAATGCCCGAAGTGAGTCATATCATTTATCACCGGATGAAAGATGTTGACATTTCATTTGTAGACGGAGTAGTCCGCCAGAAAAGAAAGCTACAAAACTGTACTTTTGACTATCGCTTCCTCTTTGAAAAATCCAAAATAGATGCAACTGTCATGTTTCATAACACAACACAGCTGATGGTAGAATCCAAATTGTGACCAACAAAAGATTTTTTATTGTCATTGCACTAACGAAATGAGGAATCATATACAGTTATAACGTAATAACCGGGATCGAATATCCTGTAACAAAGATCTGAATCAAATAACAGATAGAGGTTACATATGGCAAATACACATCTCATTGCATTACATAATGAAAGACTCGGTCAGACAAAACTCAATTTGAGATTAAAGAAGATGACCATTGTTGAGTACACTAATGCACACGACATCAAGGTTCAATTCGAAGATGGTACGATAGTACATACTGATTGGGCTAAGTTTGACAAAGGCGTTGTTCAACACCCGGACGATTATCACAAAAGATCCGAATGGTTGAAACGACAAATTGAACGCACAGGGCAAACCAACACAGCTAAGAACGGCCTGAAAATGACCATTATAGACTATCATGATTCTGCTGACGTTGACATTCAATTTGAAGACGGTGCCATAGTTAAACATCAAAGATACCGTATGTTTCAAGAAGGTAAGATCAAACATCCTACGATCAAACCAACAGCACACCAACCAAACGTTGCACGCATAGGAGAAACCCATCTTTCAAAAACAGGTCGTAACATGACGATCATTGCATACCGTCATAAAAACGATATCGACGTTCAATTCGATGACGGATACATAACTCATCACAAAAGGTATATCAACTTCAAAAATGGCGCAGTGCTACATCCGAACGATAAACAATTCAGACACGAACAACAAGAAAAGCGTTTCATTGGATTGACTAAAACAAAAAATGACGGATCAATAATGACTATTGTCGGATATCGCACCACAAAAGACATTGATATTCTTTTTGACGATGGTACATTAGTTCAACATTGTCCTCTGAATGATTTTAACAGAGGTTTTATACGAAACCCCAATGCAACACGCAATAAACACATAGGTGAAACCAATATTGCAAAAAACGGATTAAAGATTGAAATAATCGATTACAAGGATTCACAAAATATCACTGTAAAATTTGAAGACGGATTTATCCGTACTACTGATTATAAATCTTTTACAGAAGGTGGTATAAAACATCCCGATATCGATGTAAAGACCCAAAGAGCTAAAAACCAATATCTGAACAAAACATTCACAGCAATCAATGGAATGAAATTCACAGTTGTTGAATATAAAAGCTCTAAACATGTTATTGTTCAATTTGAAGACGGCACACAAGTTAAAACAACTTCCGGCGGCATTCGAAGCCGACACATTCTCAATCCAAATTATACCATTCAAATTAAACGAGAAGGTGAAACAAACATATCTTCCAATGGAATGATCATAACATTGAAACGATATGCAACAGCAAATGATTGTGATGTTTTGTTTGAAGACGGTTATTTAGCCACAAACCGTACATATGGATCTTTCAAAAAAGGACATATTGAACATCCGTTTCCGTATCAAATGAATTCAATCACTCTGGATAAACCAGCGTATGTAACTCAAGGTGAAGGCAACTTTTATTGTCACTGCAATAAATGTGGCCTCGTAGACATCATGTCTGTAAACGAAATGAAAAATCACAAATGCGAAACTATCGTCAAACCAACCGTATAGGTGAAACACATCTGGCAAGTAATGGACAAATAATGACAATCATTACATACCGTAATGCACAAGATGTAGATATCCAATTCGAAGATGGAACGATCGTCCGACATAAAAGATATCGCCATTTTAAACAAGGTAAGATTCGAAATCCAAACTCAAACTTCCGATACAATCTTAAATCACGTATCGGTGAAACCGCAATTTCTAATCTTGGTCTAAAAATGAAGATCATAAAGTATCGTTCTACGACAGATATCGACGTTCAATTTGAAGACAAGACCATCGTGTGTAACAAAACATACGCAAACTTTCGTCACGGATGCATATTGCATCCACACTATATCCATCCGGCGCATGCGATAAAAGATCGAACAGGCGAAACAAAACGAGCTCACAATGGTATGCAAATGACATTGATTGCATATCGATTGGACAACGATATTGACATCAGATTTGAAGATGGTTTGATCGTACGACATCAATATTATCAAATGTTTCGCAAAGGTTATATCAAACATCCATTTCCTTACAAGATCGGTCATATCAGTATAGATAAACCAGCATACATCTATAAAAACACAGGTTTCTTCTTTTGTCACTGCATCAAAACCAACAGGGTTGGAATCATGTCAGTCGATGAAATCAAAGCATGTCCGTGTCAAACACTTCAAATCGAAAAGAGAACCAAGGAAACACAAGCAATTGAGGAGTAAACTCATATGAAAAAAATCGACAGACTCCGCCAGGAGGCTTACGAAGAAACATTGGCTTTACTCGAACAAAAGCCACACAAAGCTGTCATAATCCGACCAACAGGTTTCGGTAAAACCGGCATCCTGACGAAGCTCATCAGAAGCGGGAAGTACAAGAAGATCCTGTATCTCTATCCTGCAGAAATCGTCAAAGAAACAGTCCTTCATTTCTACTACGGAAAGCGATACAACGCATCAAAGACAGTTACCATTCCTAACGTCACATTCATGACTTACATGGCACTCACAAACCTGAGCGACAGTACCATCAAGAAGCTCAAGGGGACTGACCTCATAATCTGTGACGAATGTCATAGACTCGGTGCAGTTGAGACCATGCAGGGAATGCATGACTTGGAGAAAGCCTTCCCGAAGGCTCATCTTGTCGGTGCCACAGCAACACCGGAACGAATGGATATGATCGATGAAATATCCATGTTCTTTGATGACAGATGTATCAGTAAATACACGCTGCATGATGCTTTCCAGGACGGGATAATCAAGATTCCTCACTACGCTTTCTGTGCGTTTGGTAAATCCGATCCGGAAATCCTCGCACAACTCGACAAAGACGAAATGCTCCGTACTGAAAATCTTGACGAACTTGGCCGCGAGTATGCCAAAGAGCTGATCCGTGGCAGGCTCATAGAGTTTGCTAACCTCCATCAGATGGACGAAACTCTAAAGCACGTTTTGAAGCAGACCAAGACCGACACGTCCTACCAGAAATACATCGTCTTCTTCACCAATTTCTCACGCATGAGAAACAAGAAGAAAGATGTAAAGGAATGGTTCCAGAAAGCCTTTCCGAAACATACAATCAACGAACTCGTAGTATCTTCCGAAACAGCGGAATATGCAAAGAATGTCAACAAACTCGATAACCTCACAAGCAAGAAGAATCATATCGACTTGATCTACTCTTGCGAGATGCTCAATCTCGGTTATCACGTCAACGACATCACAGGTATTATCATGTACAGAAGTACATATTCAAACACCATCTATTCGCAACAGTTAGGAAGAACTTTGTCTACGGGTGACACAGTTCCCAAGATCGTGTTCGACATTGTTGATAACCTTCATAGGAAGTCGGTCTATTCCATGCTTAGTGATAAGACCGGTCTCAACAGTCAGATCTCCAAGGAAGAGATGGACGAATACAGGGAACTCACGCAGCGTACCCGCGACAAAGATGAGAACGGCAATCCGATACCGCTGTCCGAAGAAGAACATGACAGGTTTATCGAATTATCCAGACTCATCAAAGCCCACAACGACGAAAAACTCGGCAAGAAGAACTGCAATACTCTGTACCAGGAAGACCTGAATCTTGTCACTGAAGATTATCAGGCAACCTATAGAGAGATCATTGCAAAGACTGTTGCCGAAGTTGTCTCAATGAGATGTCGTCAGGCTTGGGCTCGTTGGCTCGAAAAGGGTGGAGACGACTCCATCATGACAAGGGAATACATTCTCGGACAGAAGGCTCCTCAGGCCGTTCCGCTGCCACCTTTCTGTAAGCTCAAGAATGTATCAGTTAACGCCGTACTCGATGAGATGGGCGTAGCCTAACAGGAGGAAATCAAATGGATTTTCATACACAGAAAGAAATCTACCTTGATGTAACCAAGGGAACAAAGAAGGGTAAGCGTGACTATCTCCCTGATAATGTCACTAAAGCACTTGCAGAAAAGTATGATACAACTCCTTACATCATCAAGACTGCAGCATCCAACTACAAGACATTCTACCAGAGTGCCACACCTGCTCAGAGAAAGTTCTATCAGACCACGTTTGACATCACAGGCGATGTGTCTCTTTACCTTGCTCTCTGCCGTGCGGGTATAACAACATTGGGTGATCTTAAGAAGAAAACCGCTGCTGATCTGAAGACAACAGAAGGAATCGGCAGAGCAAGAATCAAGTTACTTGCTGCAAACGGTCTCTTGAAAGCATAAGGAGAAAACTCTATGGGTAATTACACAGAGTTTGAACTGACAGTTGATTTGAAATACGACGAAAGTCTGTTTCGAATCCTGTCATTCATGGCTGACAGTGATATCCCGACGATAGACATACAAACGCCAATGTTCGGAAACCCGAATGCGATCGGCCATCGTACCGAAAAAGACAGAACTTCCATTCAGGATTTAGACTTGTCTGCTCCGCTCTTTTCGACGGACAGATGGTCATGGATGTTCTACTCCCAATGTGAAGATCATTATCCGACCGTTGAAAGAGACGGTGATGTCATTCACTTGGATGTTTCGTGTTACGTCAAAAATTATACGGGTGAGATCGAGAAGTTTCTCGACTACATTGCACCGTATGTTATCTCCAACGGAAAAGTAGGTACTATCTGTCCTGACGACCCCGGTTACACATGGGATATCCATTTTGAAAACGGACAGTATGATTACTATTCCGATGACATCTGATAACACTGTCAACCTTCCAAAATGATGCCAAATTTGGTATAATAAAACAGTTTAAAAAAGGAGAACAATCCCATGGCTACAGAAAAGAAACCTGCGTCGGCTAAGGAGCCGAGAGCCAAAAAGACGCCTGCAAAAAAGGCACCCGCAAAGAAAACGACTGCTAAGAAGCCAGCAGACAAAAAGACTGCAGCAAAGTCTTCCGACACTGCACTTGCTGTTGTCAAAAAGACACCATCACTTGATATCACACAGCTATTCAGCAGCCTCGATGTTGCAGCCTTGAATCAGGCAGTAGAAGACATCGCAAACCGTGATCCAAGCCAGAAGTTCTCAAACAAGGAAAAGAACTTCGCACTCTCGATCATTGATGAGTGGGAGAGAGGTGTCGTCAATCAGATCCGTGACGAGCATGATAAGGTCACAACGTTTGTCTCTCTCGTAAAGAACTTCTCCCGTGAGTACAAAAGTCTCATTGATAATCCCGATTACATTGAGCCTCTCCGTCAGCTCATTGCTGTTGCAGGACTTGACGACAAGCTCATGACTATCAAGGATGCTATGGATGCAGTTCACTTCGCTGAAGAAGAAGTTGCAATCCTCGACAAGAACGGTATCGATGACGATATCACAAACACAGACCTTGAGAAGCTCACGATGCTCCACAACCTGGAGAAGGATCGCCTCGTCAAACAGAACACTGTTAACAAGGCTAAGAGGACTCTTAACAGAATCGTTTCTGAGTTCGGTCTCGAACTTAACAAGAACGAAGATGTTAAGGCGGCCCTCAACAAACTCACATCGTTCTCAAGAGCACTCACAAAGAGCAAGAATGAATGTGCATCAAAGGCTAACTCAGCCAAGCTTGCGATCTCCATCGATGACCCTGCATTGAGAACAAAACTTAAGGCTCTCATCTCTATCAGTCTCATCTGACAAATCATCAAAAAAAACAAGAATTTCCGGCCCCGGCGACTCAGGTTGTCGGGGCTGATGATTTAAGGAGAAACCAATGGCTAAAACAAAGACACAATCATTCTCAAACCCTGATCTGTTCAATTGGTTGTCTCACTGCGTAAGATTCCTCGATAATTCAAAAACCGATGCTCTTCCGGAAAGTATCGAATTGATGCGAGAAAATATGGAACAGTCTCTCGCGGACTGGACCGCAGCCTTCATGAATGAGATGAAGATTCCTACGGAGAAAGACTCCAAGAAAGTTATCATCAAGTCAGGTTACGGTACTAATGAAACAACCATTGAATGGTACAGTAACGGTATGATGTCATTCTGGTGTATGGAATCATACTATGGTTCCAGTCGTACTGAAATCATCGGACCGGCCTTCAACACTGTTTCAGATGATCCGAAAGACATGGAGGAACGTCTGGCTACGATCAAGCTCGAACGGCTCAAGAACAACCTCAACACCATACTGAATGTCTACGGTTATGAAAGATCGACTCACTTCCAGCAATATGCAGCTCTGTCTTCAGGTAACATACCTTGGGACGGGCATCAGCGATACATGATGGCTCAATTCCTTCATAAAGAACTGTTAGGGGAGAAGGTCAACCAAAAGATCAAGAAACTTCAAACCATTAAAGCAGCTGCTCAGAAATTCAAGAATAATCTCCCGGACATTGATGCTCAATATGTCAGAATCGATGAATTCATCGAGACGTTAAAGACATCACTGTTTGACATCAATCTGTTAATGGCACAAGCCAAGATCACTGCTCAGGCAACAAGACTTATTACTGAACGAGTCGAAAAAGATATCCTCAACGGTACATACAATAATAATGCCGCTCAATGGGATGAATCCTGTCTTTGCCAGACAATGACAGGTGCGAATGTGGAAGACTTAAGAAAAGACAAGCTGAACACAGACCTTGTTAAAGACAGTAAAGATATCTTAGCAAACAAAAGTCTGATCCGATGGATAACACCGAGTGATATCCATCGTTACATGCTGACCGAAACCGAAGTTGAACGCGGGAATGCATCTTGCTATAGTGGTGACGATGAAGAAACCATCGAAGCCAGGAACCGAAAATACGAAGAAAGTCTTCAGTTCATGGAAGAAATGAACCTGCCATACAATGATACGAAAGAATTTACTGAACTGATGGGATCCCTGAACATGAATTCCAAACAGAAAGCAATGTCTATCGTCTCGTTGTTCCCGGAACTTCTCAATATGAAACAGGAAGATTACGGCTGTTATCGGATCATGACTCCGCTTTCCAAAGCCGTCAACGATTGTGATTCACTTAAGACCGAATACAAAAGCCTCATGATAGCTTTTCTGGCAGAAGACGATCTCAATGTTCATACAACACGCATTTGGAGTTCTGAAACTCAAGAAGTTAAGGCTAATAAGAAACTCTTTGACCTGAAACTTCCTACTGCCGAATTCACTGAATATATCAGAGAATCATGCGAGAGCAATCCGCAGATCAAACAAACCAATTGCAGATACGGTGAAAAATGTGACATCTATCTGAATTTCGGTAAGATGTACGATGCTCTGCCGGTATCATGCCAGTTAAATCTCAATGATATCAAGCTTGATTATCCGTACCCGTATCAAAGTCCTGAGCTCCAGAACATATTGTCCCGTGATGATTCGTTACTGCAGGATCACAGCATAACGCAAAAATTCTATGACCTTGTTAAAGAACTTGCGTTTATGTACCTCAATAATGAAACAGAACCGACCTACGAAGATGTATACCATCTCGTTGAAACAATGCTTAACGAGCGTAAAGTGAAGACAGATCAAAAAGTGAACGGAATATTCATTACTCCGAATTCACCTGAATATCAGGGTATCAAAGCCATGCTTGAAAAAACCGTTGATCAGATGCTCGAAAACCTGCAGAAAGTTGAAGACGCACTCATGACTTCAGAATATCCTGAATTTATTCAATGGTGCATCGATGAAAAGATAATCGACAAGAAAGCAGGACAGGCGAGACTTCAGGAATTAGAAGACGCAATCATTGCCGAAAAGCAGAAGGTTGACGCAGCAGGATAGCAGCTTCGGCTCGATATCTATCTCATAATCCATAAGAGGTGACACCGATGAATGATTCAACCATACCGACAAAAATAATCTTTTGTCATTGGGATCTTTTAAGATTCCTTGAACAGAAACACATGGTTAATGACAATGGTGAAGACATGACATTGTCAGTAACAGCAGCAGGAGACATGGAATGCAAGTTGTTCCTGAAGAAGCATGATACCGGTTACGACGTAACTGTTATCAAGTGCGAAGAAAACGGAAACTATACTCCGCACGAAGATGATAACGTTGATTCCTATGAGGAAAACAACGAACAGGCTGTATTCCATTTCAAAGACTTTGACACAGCAAGATCTTTCCTTGATAACTTAGGTTATTATCACAAAGAATACGCTGTGAGACCGATGGAAAAACTCGACATCAAGAGAAATTCTGATAAAGGGTAGTAGTTCCATCTTTGCGGAAAATACAGATTAAACGCAAAGTATTGACACCAAAAGCCCGTGAAACTATAATTTCGGTATAAATCCAATACCGGAGGTTTCCATGAGCAATCACAAACAAGTCCAAACGAAATACATCGACAAATGCAATCAGTTGTTGTCGAACTTGCCGTCATATGTCAAGTCTTACATTCGTTCGATCCACAACAGAACTTCAGCGAGAACCAACTACGAGTATGTTAAAGACATACAGATGTTTCTGTCTTACATAAAAGACAGGTTCGAACTTTCTGAAGTCACACTTGAAGATCTTGAAGGACTTCATAAATCAGTTTTCGAGGATTACCTCGAATACCTTGAACATTACGAGAACGGCAAAAGCGAGGTGACCAACGAGAGGCGTTCGCTCTCCCGGAAGTTATCCTCGCTCAAAGCCTTCTTCAAATATCTTTACACCGAAGAACTGATCAAAACATTTGAAATCAGCAAGGTGCCTCAACCTAAAATCCATAAGAAAGAAATTATCAAAATGGACCAGGATGAAGCATCCCAGTTCATGGCTGCGGTTCATGGCCACAAACCAATGACTGAAAAGCAGCGCCAATATCACGATATTCAAGAGAAACGCGACTTAGCTATGATCCTTTTAATGTTATCGTCTGGTATCAGAGTTTCGGAATGCTCCGAAATTGACATAGACGATATCGACATACAACGTGACAAAACAGACCGCATCTATAAAGCCTGTGTCTACATTACCAGAAAAGGCGGTAATGAATCCACTGTATACTTCTCCGATGAGGCTGCAATGGCTTTGCTTGACTATATGGCATGGCGTAAAGAACTCAAAGGAGTCAAGGACGAGGAAAAAGCTTTGTTCCTCTCCTCCCGTAAAACAAGACTGTCCGTCCGTGCAATCGAAGTCATCGTCAAAAAATATGCGAGGTCTTCCCTGCCCGGCAAACACATAACACCTCATAAACTGCGTGCTACCTTTGCCACACAGTTATATGAAAAAACCGGTGATATCTACCTTGTGGCTGAAGCATTAGGACACAAGGACATATCAACGACCAAAAATCATTACGCAAATCTTTCTAACAAACGTAAAGAAGAAAACCGTAATCAGCTCTCATTTGATTCATAAGGAGGACAACATGAGTAACTGGCAAAACATTGACTTTGATGCCGTATTCGATGCTGCAGAAACACTCCTTAAAGCAACGCAAAATCCGATGTACGACAAACTCATTATCAGCAAAGATTGGGTTGCTCCCGGCCCGAATGGTTTCATAGTGAAAACCATCGACGGTCAGGCTATCAACATACACATCGCACGTGTGCCTACAAGGCAGAAAGGCTAACTATGAACAAAATCGACATCATCTTCCCCAAGACGACCTCTGAGCAGTTCGACGAACAATACCAGAAGGTTATTACACAATACAGAAAAGAACATCAAGCCGAATATGATGCTCTAAAATCATCTGAAACATATAAGCTCTGCGAAAAATACAATCCGGATTTTGATACTCCTTTAAGTTATCTTGTATTCGGATGGTGTGCTGCTGTATATGCATTAGTTCACTTTTTCATCTACACAATATGTTTTGAAGGTGATAATCCTGAATCCCCTGCGTCACATACATATATGCAATTGTTGATCATTGCAGGCGTCATTCTTGTCGCTCTCGGTATCTTCACATATTTCTATATCAGAAATGCAAAAACATATGCTTATGCTCAGACAGAATTCATCAAATTGAGGCAGCAAATAGCTGAAGCGTGCGGACAACTACTCGAAAAACACATAGACGCCTACACTGTGTTTGAAGAAAACATTTCTGATCTCAAACTGCAAAGCAATTGGCAATCAGTAATCGATAACCTCAATGAGATCCGTACAGATGCAACTGACGTCACCTACTCTGCCCGGTATGAAAACAAATGTTTTATCATCACACGAATGATCAATGACATACCATTCGATTCAATATCAATACACTGTTCCACTTCTGAAAGATTCCGTAAGATAACAAAGAAACAAGGTGTTCTTGACTTTTCCTACATCGACGAAATCTTTGCGGAACGTCAGAAACGTTTTGGTTTTACAACATGAAATGAACAGTTCGAAAGGCTGAACGACAAACTCAAAAATCTCAAGTGCTAAAGGAGCACACTATCATGAAACTTATCGGAAAAACAACATATTGCGACGGTTATAGAAACAGAACCGCCAATATCGGCAGATGTGACTGTGGAACAGAGTTCCCTCTCATCTGTCTCCCTCCCCTTTACGCATGTGACTGCCCCGGTTGCGGACAGTATTATAATGCAACAGGTCAGAGACTCAAGGATCCTTCAGAATGGGAAGAAGACCTTGAAGAAGATTACTAATGAGGTGAAACAAAATGATTGACGCACTCAATACAGAATTTAAGAAGGAAGCCTGGGGTAATAAGCTCGAGCATACTTTGGAAGAAATCTACAACAGCGACGATCAGTGTATCGATGTTGATACATTCAGCAATACACCACTTTGGAAGAAAATAGAGGAAGTCACCTACATCATCCTCCTCAGGAAGATGCTCACCTACTCCAAGATAAGCCTTGTAGACGTTTACTACAGCCCGGACAGCGAAAGTGTTTGCTGCTCATTCGTAGTTTCCTATTTCAAAGACGGAGTCGTCGATGCGGACGTAATCCGAATTGAGAAAGAAGACGTTTACTTCTAAGAAGCCCTATCTACCAATTGAAAAACAGATGTGTTATACTACATATATGGAGGTCCGTATGGTCAATACAGAAAACATAACATTAAACAACTCTTCATCCGTCATCTATATGCCGGCATACATTGCTAACCGCCTTTATGTCAAGGCTGTTCAGCTTATCGACACAACTGCATATATTGACGGTGATGCCACCCTGATCGATCCGAAGAATCCGACATCGGGTTGGAAGAGCTGTATTGATGACCTTGATAACAGATCTGAGATCCTCGCCGAGGTTCAGAAAACTTACGGCGATGATTGTTCCTCAATCTCTGTTGTCAGACTTAACACACGTATCTCCAAAGAAGACATCCTCAAGCTCTACGAAGAGATTTACGGTGTAAAGGCAGGCTAAAAATGTCGAACAACAACTATGGTAAGCATGGTAATTTCAGTTCAGGTATAATCGACCGCAGAAGGCTCGAGAAGTTAGTCATGTCCGGAAGATATAGTCTCCTGACTAATCCCAAAACATCTCACTTCGACCAGCACTCTCACGATGTGTCTGATGTTGAACTGCTTAACCAGGTTGTTTCCGCAGACCCGAATGTTCATAAGGATGTTGCCACTAAATTCCTCAATCCCGATTGGATGAACGAATATGTCGGTAAAACCATCCTCAGAAACATTGACGATATAGTTGACTGGGTTAACGACAAAAACTCGAAACGTCCCTCATATATTCCTACCATTAAGAAATACGATGTCCGCATCACAAAACACAGGTTCAATGCGGTACTTCATAATGACGACCCGAACGTGTTTGTCGGCAATGGTTTTATGGTTGATGAGAAAGGTATTATCAGAGAATACATGACGAACAATGTAGGTGTTGTCATCAACAATGAGCCCCACCTTGATCCTCCTCTCAGCATCCATACTGCCTACCCTGACTTAACTCACGATGTCAATGCGGCACTTTCTCATCGTGACCTCACTTCGATATTGGAACAGACAGACACGTATAAACAGGCTGATCCTGTCACCAAGTCTGTCCTGTACTTTAAGACAGCCAATATCGACCGTTCGGATGTCAGAATGATGCAGTTAAGAGACCTTGCCGATGGTTCGAAGAGATTGATCCTCAAGTTGAAGACCACTAACCCGAACTTCGACAGAATAATCAATATATCCAAAGGTTCTTTCCTGATGGGAACATTTGACCGCGACGAAAAAGCACTTATCGGAGTCACCAAAATAGACCCGAACTCTCAGGTCTTATGGACAATGTACCCGAATGCAGCTCCTTGGATCACAAGAATGCAGAAAACCATCGATGGTCCTGACGATACCCCTACTAAGACAACAGAAAGAACAGCTCCTTTCGAAATGGCTTCTGAGGGTAACGAAATCGTCTCGGAATTTGAACCCTGATAAACGAGGTATTTCCTATGACTGAATTTGATATTGTCTACAACAAGCATTGTTGCAGATGTCATTTGAGGCACGAAGCATCCTGCAATTACGCCAATTGCTCGAAAGAACAATATGCCAAATGGCTTAAAGAAGCCAGAGAGGAAGCCAAAAATGACCAAAAGTAAAAAAGTAAAAAGTCTTGCAAAACAGATCTATGAATACTTAGACGACACATAGGGTATGTATTTCAATTACGACAAAGCGAAGGAAGATATCATGGAACAGTTCAATCTGTCTCCTGAAGATGCCGAAAGCTATGTCTGGAATTGGACTATTGCTCCAAAACGAACAGTATAACACCGGAGGCCCGACATGAAAGTTGTAATCGACATCACCCCTGATATGTGGCAACAGATCCAAACCAGTTATGCTCCCGACGGTATTGTCAGCTGCATAAAGAACGGTACTATTCTCCCCGACAAACTTCAGGATGAAACCGATGTTGATGAAACCTCCGATATCATCAGAAAAATCTACAAAAGGGGATAATATATGGCACAGACATGGACTAAAGACGTTCTCAACAAAACAGTAACCATCCTGCGAGATCGTCTCAATACTTCAGGCTTTACTGACCTGTACGAACTTAAATGGAGTATGACCAATACAGAGTATGGTATCTCCCTTCTCCTTCCCTGGTCTATCAGTGAAAAAGGTAAGGTTTGGGAATGGGCTGAACTCCCGTACAATCTTCGTATCGCCAGTAAGCCGATCGATAATCTCGAAGATATGCTCCGCACAATCTCAAAGCAGATCAAGAAGAACAAAAACGATATTATCGACTCCGTTGGTTACGAAAGCTCTGACGGCAATGACCGGGCATACGAAGTAACCAAAAATATACTTCAGACCCTTACGAGGTAATCAAAAATGACAAACACAGAACTCAAAGAGAATATCTCCGAATTAATCGGAGGCGATCAGGAAATCCTGAATCAGATCATTGTTCTCGAAGGCGATGAATTTGCCGACGGTTTCATTGGTCTTTCAACCACTAATGCGGCTGTATACAGCTATAACAAGTTGGTTGAATCGCTCATGAAATACAACAATTGGTCTGAAGACGAGGCAATCGAATGGCTTGACTATAATACCATTCGTGCTCTTCCCTACATGTCATCTGAAGGTATCGTTCCGATAATTGTTTACGACCAGTTGGAAGAATGATATAATCAGCATACATTCCTCAATAGCTCAGCAGGTAGAGCGTTCGGCTGTTAACCGAAATGTCACAGGTTCAAGTCCTGTTTGAGGAGCCAATAGATGTAATACAGCGTAAATGATTGGTTATCGAGGCGAAAACTTATATCCAAAACTTGGGGAATGTTACACCCGGCCGAGTTGTATCACATCTATACCAATTCCCATGTTGCATTAGCGCAAAGGCAGTAATGTCGAGCAACAGGGCGTCAGCATTCAGGCGATTTGAATGCGAGTGGTTGTGAGTGCCATTCGTGAAACGAGAATCCGTCAAGTTGTGCGAACGGAGAAATACCTAAGTACTTAAAACCTGATGAAGTTTAGACGGTTCTCACACTCACTTAAATATGAAGTAGTGGCGGAAAGTAGACGCAAGGCTGGAATGTGTATGCTCATTAAGAGTGCAAGTTCAAGTGAAAGGCTTGATGAGGTTGGCAGAGTTACCGACACACGACATTTGGCTAACTGCCTCTGTTAGGTTCAAGTCCTAACCTACTTCACAAAAGGTCTAACAGTACCTTCTCATGATTCGGCTGACCACCACTCAAAACTGTACCTTTATCTTATAGAGGTATCCCCAAAGGTCATGGGGATGGCGCAACCAAGCATTGCTGTAGTGATGCTGAAGATGAAGGCGGTATTGACCGCCGGAAGCGTAACCGATGGGATAAAGAAATCTTCAACCGCATTGGGCTGTTGCAACGGTCCACCCACCTCATATCTGCGGTATATAAATCGAACAGAGGGAACTCCAGGGTGATATTACCCTGCAGGCGAGGGTTGAGCCTCGTCATCCTTATGTTGCTGACGGGATGGCTGATCTGAATAAGCTCCCCACCGAAAAGATATCGGTCCCTTCAGTATAAGGAATTAATGCATATAACACAGTTATGAAATTGTACACAAACTAATTGCTTAAGACAGATGGTGAACCACGCTGGGTTTACACAACAAATAAATAACCATTATGACGCACACATCCGTATGACCTCAAATTGGTTCATCATCTTCTTCTGCCCTCTTAGCTCAGTTGGCAGAGCGGCGGTATCGTAAACCGCAGGTCGTGGGTTCGATCCCCACAGAAGGCTCCAGCCTGCATCGCCACGCAGGCAGCATTCTATTCAATGCCCCGGCAGACGGCCCCAAATAGTCTGCCTATATTTTATCTAAAATTTCGCTCCTGAGGAGATACACATGAATACTTATTTATGCTTCACCCATCTCCATAACGGAGATGAATTCAAAATAATCGGCGGTACTAAAACCTATGTCAAAGTAACCAACAAATTAGCTATTGCCATCTCTGATCACGACGGTCAGGAAGAGATCGCTCATTATGTTACGGTAGGCCCCAAAACGACATACAACATGATAGTCGAAAACCCTCAAAATATGACAAGCCGTGCTACACAAATACTTAATCAATTCGGTCTTTGTGCATTTGAAAACTTACCGATCGGTCACAAGTTTTATGACAGAAGAGAAAAATCGAGTTGCATTAAGCTCAACAATGACTCCAGAAAGAACGCCATCACAATAAGCAACAAAAATAAATGTGATATGCCTCCGGCACAACCTGTCATTCTTGTCCGTACAAGATTGGCTGTACTCAAAGTTCAGGTCGGAGACATACTTCTGTTCAAAGATGTTGCTGTCGGCGATACCTTCGTATACATGAAAAACAAATATGTGAAAATCGCAGAAGACTTCATTCATGTTCAAAGAGACAAAGGGACCACTGTTCCGAATTGCATCAACTATAAAACCGGAAACATGATCCACATGAACGACGGCGCACGAGTTGAAATCCTCTACATTGGCAATCCGCTCAGCAATAAATACCGCAAAACGTCAGGAGATAAAAAAGATGGTATGCAAAGATCTGCACCCAGGTGACGAATTCCGCAAACAGGGCGAAAAACAGATATTCGTCAAAATCAGAAACAAGCCAAGATCCACAGCGGTTGCTCTAACTGAAGAAGACGGCACCACACCACTTTCTTATTATGTGACGTGTTATCGTAATGAGCAGTTTCAGATAACATCAACAAGGAACCCGTATGCAAAAGACATTTTCCGTTCTTTTGAATCCTTTTCGACAGGTACACCCATCTATGACCGTGTGCATCACTGGATAACCAAGATTGACGACAAATGTCATAAAAACGCAGTTCATCCCGGCTCGAAAGCCATCAAGGTCATTGACCCGAATCAGCCTGTCGAATTGGTCAAAACCAGATTATCCGTTTTGAAGATCAGTCCCGGTGATATCATCTGTCTCGAAGACCTGCCGGCGGGCAGTTCTTTCAAATGGAGAGATATCCTGTATGTCAAAATCGGCAATACTTCTGATGACACAGAAAAAGACAGCAATCCGTTTATCATTAAAAGCCCTAAGTGTGACTGTCTTAACAGCAAAAACGGAAAGCGAGTTCTTCTCCAACCCGGTTCTAAGATCGAAATCATATACTTGACTCCGACAGCGGACCTTATCAGATAAAAAGGAGAAACATTATGGGCAAAATTGCCGATACGATCTACGAAAAACTGAATTACATGTACTGCGATAACTGTCGATACAATGAAAACTCTACAGATGAATACGGCACAAATCATTGTGAAGACTGTCATCGAAAAGAAAACGGCTGGGCTGTTTCAAAACAGACGGCTGCATACATTGAAAGATTATGCACCGAAGGAGATGATTCAGCTAAATAATGGAGGTAACCTATGCCTGTAAATCATGCCACATTCGGTACTACACATGTCGGTGATATCTTCTCTTTCACATACCGTTTACCCACAGATAATGATGTGCATACAGTAACATTACAGCGTATCAATAGATCAGGAACCGGTAACTGTCATTGTTTTGAAAACGGTCACAGGTACTCCCTGTCTGATCAAGCTTATATCAAACCGATTGAATCGAATAACATCGACAAAACCCATACGTTCGGTCAACTCAAGATCGGTGACAGATTCAAAGCCGAAATGTATGACAAAAAGTCTGGCTCAATGGTTGTCAAAACAATGATAAAGATATCGAACCGATTCAACTCAATGGCTTCATTTAAAACGGAAGATCCTATTCCCAATTGTCTTGTGACGGCCTTCCCTACTCCAAAATATGAAACCATTTACAGTCCCAACACTCCTGTTGAACTTATTTCAGCATCAGTGCATGGTTCATAAACAAGGAAAAACAATTATGGAAAAACCAATCAAGATCAAGCAATTGATAAACAACTCTAACTTTGATGTTAACTGTCAGTATGAAATCTATGACTGTTCATCCGGCATCACATGGCAGGAAACCAAACCTGCTTACAGCACTCATAGAGATACAAAAGCTCCGTCAGACGAACTTTGTGAACTCTACGTTTGCTATATCACCATAGATGTCAACAGAAAAACCTTGATCATCGAAGGCAAAGAAGGCGATCTGCATGTGGGATAAAAACGTTAATGTCAAGAAACTCAAACAAGTCATAAATACACTTCATGCTTCCGGTTTTATTACTGACACAGCACTTTCAGTCATTCTTAAGAGGATCGATGAATTGCCTGACGCAACCACATTAGAAATCAAAGGTAAACCCGGACACCTCCGTGTCTATATAGATCCGGACGATATGTGTGCGGGTGTACTCTTTGAAACAGAGAATGCTAATCTTGCAGACATATTCACCTGTAAGATCGCAGGACCTGATGCTGCCACAATCTTTCCTCATATCGGTGAACAAATGGCGGATACGGACCTGGTCTGTCATACTTACGAAGATGTAGAAACAGAAGATTCATCCAATGCCTACGTTCTTAACACTGACAGACTCATCGAACTCATGATATAAAATCATAGGAGAATAGCTATGGCTAAAAACCCAAACATAAACAAGTATAACAAAGGTCTTATCTCAGTACGCTCTCTAAAGCCCTCAGATGAGGTTATTTGCCTTCCGAATGCGAAATATGATAACCAACACCTGAAGAAGCGTGCGACCGCTCAGATCGAACGTCAGAGGCTTAAATACGGTTTCGATTCAGGAGAAACCGTTGCTTTAGACTACACAGCGTCAGTTTGGGTATATTCCCACCTTAAGATGCTGCTCGATATCGGCGGCAAATATATCGACTATGAATGGGAAGACGCTCCCTTCGACCGTGAGGCTCTCGAAAAGATCGGTGTTGATACCAAGAAGTATCACAATGAGAAACTCATCATCGAATACATCTGCGAACTTCTCGAAACAGCTGATGAGTTCGAACACGCTCCGCCTGTCCGTAAACCGTTCAAGAATGACAGCGACTGGTATGCAGCGTGGAATAAACAGGAAGAAGACGCTATCGAGATTCGCAAAAAAGCGTTCATGATCTTCGCCATCATGCTTCATCGCTTAGGGCGATAAGCATTGAACAGAAAAGAAAAAAAACAAACATTTTTTCGCAGAGAATTGCGAAAGCACAAGCTTTGGGTGGGCTTTCCACTGTTCAGCCATAGAAAGGAGTTTATCTTATGGCAAGCGGGCACTCTTCCTCCAGCCACGGCGGTGGTTTCTCCGGCGGAGGCTTTTCAGGAGGCGGATTCTCAGGAGGCGGATTCAGCTCCCCGAGTTTCCATAGTTCTTCATCACATTCTTCATGGGGTGATTCTTCATCTTCATGGAGTTCTTCATCCTCATCACATTCATCATCACACTCGTCCTCGAGTCACTCCTCTTCCCCGAAGATCCACTATTCTTCAGGAGAAAGACCCATCAGTGAAAGATCTCATGGTTCCACACCTGAACAGAGACCACCGATACCGAGATGCAGACGAGGCGTTGATTACACAACTGCAGGCAGACACCACGATGATGATTTCCTTCAGCATATGATCATGTGGCATCTCATCTTCGGTAATAACCGTCATTACATTTATTATCCGAGACCGTATACTGACAAGAATGATTATACATGGAAACGCGGTTACTATGATGAATCAGGCAAGCACTACGACAATGTCGTCATGCCTGGACTTATCAATGTTGTCACCTGTCCTAACTGCGGTAAATCTTTCACCCGTGAATGGTTAAAATCAGCCAAGAAAGGCGAAGAAACCGAATGTCCTTACTGCGAAAAATCCTTCTACATTGAAAAAGTAGAAGACGAAGAATTCTGTAAAGAAAAGCAGAAGATGGACAAAGAATACACCTGGGCCCATATGGATTGGACCTGGCTCAAGATAACACTTGCAGTTCTTGGTGTGCTCATAATAGTTGTAGGTGCCATCTTCGGTATACGTGCAGCTATCAAAGCCGATAATGCCATCAAAGAAGCCAATGCACAGATCGATGCCTCAACCGTACTTGAAGCATATGTGACTTACACAGGATATTACGGTGCTAATGACCCCGAATCTCCTCCGAGTAACTCAGCAGTTAAGACCACAACACGTTCTGACACAATCTATGTTGCAGCCATTGGCAGAGAATGTTCATTCAACGGTGAAAACTATGTTGACCCTGAAACAGGATGTGAATTCTGGTTCAACGATACAGTCAGACCCGGACAGTGGCAGTATTGGTATTCGGGTTATTCTGAACAGTTCGGTGATTACGGTTGGATGGAATACGACGACAAGACCGGCGAATGGTATGTGGAAACATACAGCGGCAATTGGATCGTAGTGCCCAATCCTCAGGAAAAATTCTGGCACATGTATGATGCCTTCAATCCTGACAGTTCATATGACCCGAATGGTTCTTCACATACACCTGCTGAGCCGACAGCCACAGTCACACCGACACCGACAAAGACTGTTGATTTCATCGTTGTAACTGATACAATAACATTCCAGGACGTTACTCCCGGATACACTTACCGTTTCTCAGGTATAATCTATGACGGAAATGCACAAGCTATCGGTACCTTTGTAACTGACAGTTTCACCCCTCATAATTCCAGCGGCACTTGCCAGATCAAGATAAGAATCCCTGCAGAAATAAGAAGTGAGATCAGAGTTATAATTCGATCAGAAAGGACGTACTAACACATATGAGCAAATATACTACATCCAGCGTTGTTCTCAAAAACATCAAAACAGCCGAAGACATCGTTGACGCTCTCGTTGAATTAGGCAGTCAGATCGATAACGATAACAGCGGTGAAAACGGCGATGAATACCTGTGGGCTGAAACCAAGAAAGCGGGCTTTGAAAACAACTTCAGCTTTTTGGCTGACAAGGTTGTCTTCCACTCGAGTGCCAATTCCAAAAAACACGGCATCAAGGCATATGTCGACCGATTCATCAAGGAATGGTCCGACCGTGACGGTTACTATTCAGAATTTGACGTTGAAGTCAAAAAACTGAACGGTGATGCAGAAGATCCTGACATGACCGGCATTTATGCCTTCAGCTTAGTTGCTTCTTACTATTCATAAACGCTTTCAACGTTACAACAACAAACGTATAATCCAAAGGAGGCTATCATGACCAAATTCTATCTCTCAGACCCACATTATGGGCACAAAAACATACTCAGTTTTGACCGCCGTCCGTGGTTCGATCTGGCATCTATGGAAGATGACATGATAGCCATTTGGAATTCCCGAGTCACGAAGAATGATGAAGTCTATATCATCGGTGATTTCTGCTGGCTCGGCGTTGACGTATGGAGACGCATCTTGCCGAAACTCAACGGTAAGAAATTCCTCATCAAAGGTAATCACGACCCTGAACATCTGCCTGAAGACATCATCAAGATGTTCGGACAGAGACCGTCTGCTTATAAAGAAGTCAAAGACGGCAAGTATCAGGTTCTGATGAGCCACTACCCTCTCATCTCCTATCGTCACGATTCTGATCCTAATGTTGTTATGTTGTACGGACACGTCCATAACACAATGGAATTTGAAGCAGTCAAAGAAGCCATTAAGAAATACAAAGAAGTATGCAACAACAAAAATTATCCTTACCAGGGTAAATTGTATAATGTTTGGTGCGGTTTCTTTGATTGGGGCCCGGCTACACTTGCTGAGATCCTCAATAGTTCTAAAACACACTAAGGAGTCTATCGTATGAAGATTATTGACAAGAACACTGACTTTTACGATTTCTACCAGAACATCTACAAGGACGATGCTCTGCGTTTTGACCGTACCGATTCTTTCCTGTTGACAAAAGAAGAGCTCTGTCATTATCTTTATACCGAAGATTACAGCCGCAGGTGGCACAAAAAGTCTGAAAACAGAAAAGACTACAATTTCCTGCTTCTTCAGATCGGTGTCACCTACTGGCTCTTCCTTGTCGAGATACTCAAAGCCAATGAATGGGGCTCAGTTTCAGATTACAATATGGAACTTCTCACATCCTGGAAGGATTATGAGAAAGAAAATACTCTCGTAGGATTTGAAACCATCACCTTCTCTTACGGTATCAAAGGTCAGCTTACCACAAGCGGGTGGTTCTGGCATGACGGTTACGATAAGCAAAGAATCTACGACAAGATCGACGTTATTACCAACGCCATCAAAACAAAAGACTACGAGACAGTCCATTGTTTTTCCGAATACTCCTTCTACAAAGGGGGTATCGGTGGTGAAAAAATAACGAAACACATTCCTCTTTTCAAAGCATGCGGTATCCAGAACTGCGTCGATCCTTACACGATGTACGAAGCATTCGAAGAGCATTTCTCATTATTGAAAACTGCTTCCGAAAGAACCGACGCTTTGGGGACCACAAACAACGACAAGATCCGTAATCACGGATTTGATGTTAAGAAATCTTTCAGAGGTAAACCGTAATGAATTTCAGAATCAATGATACGACAATCATACATGTCAAAACTCACAAAACGCAAGACAATGATTATCTCGATCTGATTACTGATTGTGACTTAAGAAACACCGAAGACGCAAAAACATTAGTCGATTTTCTCAACAGATTTATCATTACGCGAAACCCGAACCGGAGGATAAAACTCGATGAAAACAAAGATTAAAACCGGTGATCAGGTCAAGATGACCAAAAAATACATCGAATATGAATCACACAAAGACGAAGTCTTTGAAGTTACATCAGAACCATGGATGTGCTGCGGCACTGAAGTCGTCTACCTTAAAGGTTTCGGCTCATTTGCCGCTGACGGTCTGAAAATAGTCAAATAACAGATAAGGAGAACAACTATGACAGACATCAACCCCGACACTAATCCTATGGTCAAATATCACCAAGACTACATGAAAGCCATCAATGAATGTAACGGCAATGTCCAAGAAGCTGTTGAAGCTGAAGTTGTCTATTTGCTCAAATCATGGACTTATATCGACAATATGCTTAAGACAACTGCGACATTCCTTAAAACTGATCCTCAGATACAGGCACTCTGCAATTCCAACCCGAATGCCGTATTAGCAATCGGTGTGTTGGAAAGTGCCCTCACATCTTCCGATCACATTCGCAAAATGGCTGAAATGCCTTTCTCGGATCCAAATCAGAATAAGGAGAGTGACAACCATGGGACTTGATCAATATGCTATCGCTGTCAGACGAATTTCTGACACCAAACGAAATGAGATCAACAATAATCATCCGGATTTAACGAATGATTGCAATTATCTCTTTCTAACCAAAAATGAACTCGACGATTCAAGATACACTGACTTGATGCCGTTTTTGACTCAAGTCCGAGCATCTCACCAAATAACAGACATCGAACAGATGAAAAAAGACTTCGGTGTCCCGGCTGACGCTCAATGTGTAGGCCGTGCTTTCACGGGCACACGTCTTATCGACCACTATTATGATGCCGATTACAAAAACAATCATAAAGAATACAAGGTCGATATAGATGTCTTGGCTTTGGAAGACAAATACACCAAAGTTGTCACCGAAGATATGTGGATCTGTCTCAGACGCATTATCGGTCAATGGCGTAAAGATTACGACTTTGATGATGCTATGCAGGAAGCCTACGGTTACTGCTTAGAAAACTGCGGGTATGCTCTCTGTAATAGCGACATGATCGACCTCATGAAAGGAGATCTCAAGGACGATCCATCCAACTATGACGCAGTCTTTTATCACATCTGGTTTTAGGAGGATTAACCAATGACTGAATTCAAGAAACCATCAAAAAAGACCTTCCTTAAAAACTTCTGGCTTCATGATGAAATGGATTGGGGCGGTTGGGGTAAATCTCATACGACCATCACAATTTTATCCAAACATTTCTCTGATGAAGACATCAAGAAGATCGAAGATTACGTCTACAAAAACTATGATTGTTGCCCGTGTTATGGCTTAAAAACCAAGATGGTCGGTTACGAACGTATCACTTTCGACATCCGCTCTTGGGGCATCGAATGTGAAGTATCTGCTCTTGTTCCTGACGCTTTTGTCGTCGAAGATTGCGGTTGGGACGACCATTACTGTTCAGTCGCCAAGAACGGACAACCTTACGATAAGTTTGTCCTTAAGATTGACTATGATGAACCCACAGACAGTTGTGACGACGATGATGACGATGAATACGACCCCGAATACGACGTCGATTGCACCATTTTCGTCAAATTTGAAGACGGTACCATTGCTACAATGGCCACAGGCGGCGGATGTTGTTCCCAGGAAGACAGAGACAATTTCGAAGATATCGCCAAAAAGACCAAGAAGAATTTCAAAACACCGAAGATCAACCAGAAATCATTCCACCTGTATTGCGGAAGCAAATATCCTGAATATACCTGTTCTCACACCCTCTCTGAGGTCAACAAAGAAATTCAGAACGGTGACCGAATCATCAAGACTACTCAGGTCGCAGCTCTTGATTCTTCTCTGATCACAAAAGGTTACAGAATCTTCATTCATCCTGAAAAGGGTGACACTTTTGAAATCGGTCTCGGCGATTGTCCCAATACATCAAGAGAGATCAGAATGGGACACAACTTTGCCAAATTGCTTGTTGCAGGAGAATTTGATCGTGACGGCACAATAGTCTTTGCTGACTCCGAAGATGAAAGCGAAGGTTGATTATGAGTTATTATGATGTCTATTTTGAAACCGATCCGGTTCACAAAATGGGATATTCCATCTTCGTCAAAGCTTTCAGCGAATGCGACGCTTTGGATGAAATCCGCAGACACAGGCTGTGTTATGACGTCAGCGACATAAATTGCAGCCGAATCGTAATCACCGAGATCTCTGAAGCAGATTTCATAGCAGCACAAGGAGAAAATATAAATGGAAACACCACAGATAATGCAAGCGATCCTAATGACACAAAAGGTTGCAATGAACAATCAAATTGCAGCCAAGATGTTGAAGATACTCCATGATTGCGGTATGGATGAAACAATAAATCAGCTTATTCTCTCTTCTACCGAATTGAATTTATCATATTGGTGCAAAGATCTTGCAGATAACAGTTACTTTGACACTGCAGCTGTCTTCGAACGAGATATAGAAGACGCTTGGTATAAAGGTTCTTACGAATGGCTTCAGCGAGCCTGCAAAGGCCAGCAGCTGACCGAACAGTATTATTATGACGATGACGTCAAATACTGGTTCGACTGCCCTGAAGACAATACCTATTATCCTGTCACCGAACAGATCATAAACTGTGCAAGACTTCAATTACAGGAGGCTAACAAACATGGCTAAATCAGACATCCTTAACTATGTCGTAAACGTCTGTAACACTGACTGTAACGGCATCGATACCTACTTCGTCAACGGCACTTACAATGACATCAAAAAGTTTGTTCATCAGTTAGCAACTTCAATTGTCGAAGAGTTTCGTGACAATGATCCTGAAGGATACCAAAGCATCAAAGATCTTCAAATTGAAGGCGATACCATTGCTGCATATCCATACTTCAATGATTATCACATTGATATCTATGCCCGTCCTGTAGAAGAAAGCGTTGCACTCCCGTTAGACCCTAAAACATTTGAAGATGCAACAGGATGGTGTCCTGTAAGAAAAACATTCAAGTGAGGAAATATAATGAAAATCAAACAGATTGATATTCAAGTTAAGACAAAACCTTTCGAAGATGACCTCAAACTTTATCAGCGTAAGAACTTCACCTTTTTCCCGGGTATAACAAGTTTGGTCGGCTGTAACGGTACAGGAAAATCCACTCTGATCGATGAATATCTGCGACGTTATGTGCGTGTCAACAAGATCGGCTATCTTGAGTATAATGATCGCCGTAAAGGCGGTTCCAACATGATGTCCGAGCTTATGTTTAATAACGACATATCTGGTTTCGGTCAGATGTTCCTTTCTTCGGAAGGTGAACGCATTGTTCTTGCTTTGGGTAATCTGCTTGGTGAATTCAACAGTTTCTTCAACAAGAACAAAAACAAAGATGCCGTCATCTTACTCGACGCCATCGATTCCGGTATGTCCGTCGATGAAATATGTGAGATCCGTGACTTGTTCCTCGATGTCATCATTCCTGACGCAAAAGAAAGGTTCAAATGTACCCTTTATATCATAATTGCCGCAAACAACTATGAATGGTGCAACGATCCCCGTATCCACAACATGGACGTGACTACAGGAAAACGCCTTTGTTTTACCTCATACGAAGATTACAAGAAGTTCATCTTGTCTTCTCGTGCCAGAAAGGATAAAATGAGAGGCACAACAAACTCATAAATATAACCGGGTGGTAACACGAATGTACCTTAATGAACGCCGAAACGGTGCGTCGCCCATTATACAGCAGTGAGGTGCAACAGGCTGCATACTGGGCTCATAACCCATGAGGCTGCGGGTTCGAATCCCGCCACTGCAACCAAAAGGTAATGCTATCCTGCCGCAAGGCTAAGCATAATACTGCTATCTTAGGTCTGTCTGAAACGGCAGACCTTTTATGTGCCAATAGCTCAGATGGTAGAGCACGTGACTTTTAATCACGGGGCCAGGAGTTCGAACCTCCTTTGGCACACCAAAATTTTTCAAAAAACCCGACATTTTTCAAACTTTTTCTCTACATTTACATTACGATATTGTATAATATATGAGGTTATGCTCGTAAAAACCAAACTATCAAGGTTTTATGACACATAACTATATGAGACAAATAGACTGATGACTATGGGGATTGGAATGAAAAGAATAGTACGAATCATGTTGATCTGCTCGATGATTCCGAGTATGGTCACTATGCCTAAAACTGTGCAGGCAGCATCTTATGACACACTGATCTGTCAGGAAGAAACGCAAGCACCTAAACAGGAAAAATCGGAACCTGTCGTTCTTCAAATACACCAGGCATACAAAGAAAACAAAGTCGCATTAAAGCCTAACAAGGCTCATTCTATCTTTGACCTTGTTCACGGCAATAATGCTGAAACCGGTGCAACCGAAGAACCCAAAGAAACTACTGCTGAAACTACGCCTGAATCATCTTCTGATGAAACAGACAGCCCCATTGCCGCCGATGAAGACATCACAACGGACAGCGTTTTCAATCTCACAAGAAGCGAGATGAACAAGATGTCCATAAGTCAGAAAGCCGAACTTGTCGGTCTGACTTATAATGAATTCAAACTTTTTACGAAACTCGTAAATCGTGAAGCCGGTGTCAAAATGCAGGACAAGATAATGGTTGCTGCAGTTGTCTGGAACCGCAAATTCTGCAAAGATTATCCGAACAAGATAACCAAAGTCATCAAGCAACCCGGCCAATTCCAGCTTAGAGGATCCAAAACAACCGAAGTCTACGGCAATCACAAGGATAAAAAGGCTCAGCTGGCCATTCTTTTAGCATACAAAAGTCTCGGAAACAAGACATTACCTCATAATGTCAAGCATTACAACTCGATCTCCTTTTATACCAAACTGCCGTCAAGATACAAGAAATATAAACACTACAACAATTACTTCCACAAAGATGTGAAATGTAAATGCAAGTGGTGTAACGGTTAACAAAACACTTCTTTCCCCTATAACGACTGATATTGTGGTGTTATACTATGTGTAACACCACATCTTGATTTTTTCTCCATATAATCATACAATATAGGAGAAAGGTACTGATATATGAACACATTTAACGATAAAAGCGATGAACCTTATCCCCGACGAACGGTATTGGAGAACATAGCATATGCAAATTATAAAAAGAGGCTATTCTGCCAAAGACGAAAGAATGATCAGACTCCTTCAGGGCTATGCAAGAAAAATAGCTATCTATCTGTCGATCCGAAAAATATCAGTTCCTGGCGATAAAATCTATGTATGGATCAAAGACGTTAACGACGAACTCTACCCTAAGATAGACATCGACAGTGGCAGAGGTTTCGAACTCACCTATGAGTTTGACCCCAAATCTTTCAAGATACTGCCTCCGAGATTTGCCAAGTTTGTCAAAAACCCCTCGACTAATCGTTTCCAGAGAGTAAAGATCGAGAAGAATGAACTTCCTCCCGACCTTCAGACTTTACATAATCACGTAATGAAAGCACTCACATCGTAGGCTGATATCCGCTATCTCCTGTTGCTGCGGGTTCAGGCACCAATTCCTTATTAGTAACAGCCTTAGAAGAATTGTTTGTATTCTGCATCTGAGCTGTCTGAATACCCTGCTGGCCTTCCTGCACAGTCGAAACAATCGTTGCAGCAAGTGAGCCGTAAGCGGCAATATTAAGAACGGTTTTTCCAACCTTAAAGACTTTAGAACAACCTTCTTTGATCTTATTGAATGTCTGCTTGGGGTGTTTTACTGCTTCAACAGTGTTCTCTGCAGCATCTTTGGCACCTTCAACAGCCTTTTTACCTATACTACTGAAAATACTCATAGTATTACCTCCTGTTATTCGTTACCAATCTGGAAATCCTCATCATCACTTGCATTTTCATGCAAAGCTGAGAACGGAAGATCAACATCTGCACCATCCTCATTCTCGATAACAGGTGTACCGATAACATCACTTGCGGCATATGCCTGAATTGCAGGATCGATCATAACTTCATCAAACGGTAAAGGTTCTCCTGCACTGACACCAGCAGGTTCACCCTTCTGTGCGGGATCCAAAGGATGTTCCTTACGGTATGCAATCTGTGATTCTTCATACATCTGTGCCAGATCTTCGGCTTTCATGTCGAAACACTCAACTTCTTTGTAATTACGAGTAACATGTACGCTGAATTTATAATCCCTGTCCAGATACAGATCGTAATAATCAAGTTTCTTATTATCGTCCATCGTTCCCGTATTAAACTTAAAACGGGCACTTGTCCACCCTACGCAATAAGCTGATATATCGGTGTATACCATACAGTCTCTATTCGTAGGATGCTGAAATACAAAACGTACGATTGGACCAAGAGTTGCATCTGTCTTCTGAGGTCTTAACAGAGCTTTCGGAACTTTTCTAATGATCTTGTTATAATAGTCACCGGTATTGGGATCAACAAAATTCACGTCTCTCATGCCATGGCTTTTTGCTGACCAAGCGAGTTCACGACTCTGAAACTGCTCATATGTACGACCGTCTAACATACCTATTCCTCCATTCTGTTAAACTCCATATATAAAGGATTATACTATATAATATATAAAAATAAAAGAGTCCTTTGCTCAACCACACCTGCCACCGGCAGGTATGGTCCAAGATATTTTGTGCAGAGGACCTGCACGTTTATAAAGTACGGATAAGAGGATAGAACTATGAGAAGAAAACAGAGAGCTCTGATAAGAGCTAAAGCGAATGGCGAAGTCTTTGAGCCGTCCCGGAAAGCGCCCATGCCTTCTCCGAAAACACAGAGACTCAAGACTCACAAGACACGCCAGGAGATCAAATCTGAAACTCAGAAGATGGTTTCAGATTCATAACTTATGCTGAAAACAGATCTGCCATAATCTGTTTTTTACCTCCGACCTGCCCTCCTCGTATATGCCCATTGCGGGGAGGGTTCTTGGGGCGGAATATTCACAAAGGAAGGAACAATATGACAGATAATTCCATAAAGAAAGAATTCCTTGCAGAGATCGACAAGATCCAGAACATCACATGGAGAGACAAAGTGAAAAAGATTGTGCCTCTCCTCCCTTCATACTTCTGGACTGCCCCTGCAAGTTCATCAGGCAAGTACCACCCCATGTGTGACTTAGGAGAAGGCGGACTCGTCCGCCACTCAATACTCGTTGAACGTGCTGCCTTAGACCTCCTTGAATCAGAAGTCCTCATGGCATATAACCCTATCGACAGAGATATCGTCATCATTGCCACACTCTTCCATGACTGTTTCAAGCAGGGAGACGGATCACTCAACAGAACTGTCTTTGGTCATCCCATATTAGCTGCAGAATTTCTTAAAGAAAATCTCGACCTCGGGCTTCCCTCATACAACAATGTGTTGTATAATGCGGTTGCCAGACATATGGGAAAATGGACCACAAGAGCTGAAGAACCTGACGTTATACTCGAAAAGCCGGATTCCAATTTCGAAAAATTGATCCACATTGCTGATCTTTTGATGAGCAAAAACTACATCGGAGGACTCCCCTCATGGGGATATATCTCCGACACAAGATCTGAATAATAACGATGCCCCCTGGAGTTTGCGGACTGTCAGTGAAAGCACCTCTGTTTGCGGACAAGTTCAGAAAGGCTTAGTTTTATTACCAGCGTGTCCAAGCATGAAAGACACCATAGAAATAAACTTACTATGCAGGCTTTATCCACTTCGAGCCGATAAGGAGTGCGGGCAAGACGTAAAGGTACTACGGAAGAAGCGTCTGTCTTAATGACACAATTTTGTAGTTACGCGAACTGCAAGAGTGTGTAAGTGCCTAAAGTCGTCAATAGCATCCGAGAACTGCAGCTCTGTATGCGACTTGGCGCAAACCTATCTGTTTGGTGTAACGGGAACACAGCGGTCTCCAAAACCGCACGATCGGGGTTCAAATCCCTGAACAGGTGCCATCAGGATACACAGTGCCACCTGTATCCGCTAAGCGGGAACCATACATTCCGCGACAAAAAGCCAGATATTGTATGGAAGCGGAGATACATGACCTTCGCTATACAAAACAAAGGTGTCGCCCCGGCAGACGGCAAGTTCGCAATAGTCTGCCTGATATGGCGTGTTGGAGAAGCGGTCTAACTCACCACCCTTTCAAGGTGGCATTCGCTCGGTTCGAGTCCGGCACACGTCACCAATTGATTTTGCATAGAGGCTTCCTTATCACATCTTGGGTATGCATTTTAGTCTCCGCGAAACCAATACCAATCAGAATAGGACACTTCTGATCAACGCAGATGTAACAGCATAGAAGCTTCCTTACCGGATAAGAATCATAGAACATTTAGTTTCCGCCGTCTTATTCTGATCCAAACGCATACATCGCCGACAGAGCGTTGTAAATAAATCAAATCCCGCCTAACGGCAAAGGAGAACTTATGACAACAGATTCGATCAGCGAGCTGAAGCGCTATAACTCAGCACTTATCAGCCTTGTTCATGCTGCCGTGCCTACACACGACCAGAAGAAGGTTAGCATCGGAGATTGTATCACAAACGGAGTCTTATTCATTAAGACAGACGGCTCAATCGTCAAGGGCGTCGATGAATCGATCTTCGAAACCGCACGTGATTGGAACTTCTCATGGGACAAGCATTTCCACAAGTCATGGGAGAAGGTAGCATACGCTCCTAAGGTGCAGCTTGCCGTTGAGCAGCTCGTGCACTATGCTTCCACATACGGTCTTGCCTCACTTGGTCTGGCACCCCGTCCGTTCCTTCCCCTTGAGAAGGTTTACGAGAAGCAGCATGTAATCCCCGGTAAACTCAAGGTAATCAGAATCGTCGACATCGACACTGCCATACAGATGTCTGATGACTACATGAAGGCTACACTCAAGCCTAATACCAATGACATGCTCTATATCTCAGAATTTATCAACCACACAAAGTTGACTGCTGATGATATCAAGTCATTTGAAATACAGTGTCTTTACTGCCATAACAAGAAGGTCGTTCCTTCAGACAGTCAGACACTTCTCCGTTACCTTGTTTATGAGACAACAGGCAACACTCTGATCATCAAGAACAGAGACACAATAAAGCGTATCAAAAACACACTTTCTTACAATACGGAAGGTGCGGATGTAGTCCACACTGCTTTGTCACAGGCTGATCTTACGGAACTGTCTAAGATCTTTCTCCGTAATAAGCTTCTCTTCCTTGCATTCAAAGCAGACCAGAGGAATGCACCCATAATCAACAAGATACGCCGCCTTGCAGTTGAGAATCATCAGCCGCTGTCAGAAGTAACTACTGCCAACGTAATGGATCTGCTCAACCACGGCAGACAGAGTGATGTTGAAAAGGTCTTGAGAAAGACTTCCATCAGGAATCTTATCAAGTTGATCAACTTTGCATCTGATATCCACAGCGACAAACGTCTGTACAATATCAGAAACGGTAAAGTCTTCATCAACACGAAGAAACCTGACGAAAAGACAACTCTGTGGCTCCACGACAATGCTACTGCTATTCTTAAGGAAAGAATGGCCGGTAAGCTTGCGGGTAAGAAGTTCTACATCCCTGAAGGCATTAAGTACGCAGCTCCGATCTCTGAGAAACAGATGATTGGAGGAATCCCCTACGGTACAACCATTGAGGCTGACCCGGATGATCCTGCTATCTGTCTCTCAATCGCATGGGAAAACTTCAACGGTCGTCAGACCGATATCGACCTGCATGCCATCTCCGCAACACAGCACGTCGGTTGGAACAGCACTCTCCGCAGTGAAGACCGTCAGGTCCTGCATTCAGGAGACATGACTGACGCCACAAACGGTGCGACTGAAACTGTTCGTTTCAACGCCAATGACGATGATCCGTTCATTGTATCCGTTCATCTCTACAACGGAGACAACGGTTGCCCGTTCAAGACGTTCCTTAGCCGTGGCAAGGACTTTAAGGAAAACAAAGGAAGGAATGCCCAGGGAATGATCGACATTTCCACAGCTCTTTCCATGCCTATAACACTCAAACTCGATTCACACGATCAGACGACTATCGGTTTCGTCCTCGGTAAGACCTTCACCGTTTACGGCGGTCAGCTCGGTCCCAGCATCGTTCCGAAGTTAGAGTATTACAGGGATGCACTGAATGCTATAACGCACAAGTGCCACGCTATGCTTCCTCTTGAATCTCTTATCGAGATGGGTGGAGGCGAGGTTATCCGCAACGACGAAACAGGTTGCATCAACCTTTCACCTGAAAGTGTTACGGCTCCTGACCTCTTCGCCATCGTGGATGCCGAATAACAAAGCTTTGGTAAGCTGATGATAATCCTCCCACAGTCATTGGCCCCAGACATACACACAGGTTGTATCACCTATCTGACAAACCGAAGTCAAACAAGAATCCGAGTCTGATAACGTAACGCAGACGAGTTCGGTCCCGAAACTCGTAAAAGAAGCCGGTAACTAAGTTTCGGTCAAGCGAAAGCTTCTCGGGCATACATGAGTTGACATGGGGGCACCATTGCCGTAGGTTCGATTCCTGCCCAACTCACCACAAATCTCATTTCGTAACAGCAAAAATAACCGGAGAAAGGAGTATGGAAAAGATCCTGTAATCACCATGGCTATTACGAATAAGTGTATATTCACTTACAAACGTACGAACCCTAAGTATTTACATCTGAAAAATGTTAAAGCGGATATCGTACGAAAATCAGACGAATTAACCGAAGGTTTGATCGAAGAAGATGATGCTGATAAGAATCATGAGCTGTATCTGATCCGTCTCGAAGATGGAACAGAACTCTACGCTCAGTTGTCTGAAGTCGAACCTCTTTAATAAAGGAGAACAATAATGACAATTGAAGAATTTGCTGACCTTCTCGTAGAAGAAGTCAAAAAAGACCCGACATTTGCCAACTACGAATATGAGATTTCCGACAACGCTATAGGAGTTAACGGTTCCGGGCACAGACTTGCTGTCAAGTTTGCCACAGTAACTCTTTCTGCCGGTATTGATACAGTTTATGAAGCCTTTGAAAACGGCAAACCGATCAAAGAAATCGCCAGCGAATTCCGTCATGGGATCAAGAAACTCCGCAAAGAACATGTAGTAGGTAAATCCTACGATTTCGTTAATGACTGGGATCAGGTGAAAACCATGATCTATCCAAGAGTAGTTAACACAACCAGAAACCAAACAGCACTCAATGATTATGTCCACACGGATCTGCCAGACACGGAAATGTCTGTCATGTACGGAATACAACTGACCCCTGAAAGCAGTGTTCCGATATCCAATGATCTAATAGGTGTATGGGGTATCCAGGAGAAATTGCTGCGTTCAACCGCACTGATCAATATGTATAACGACCAGTATGAGATCTTCAATATCGAAGATACGATGGCATCTTTAATGTTTGGCGCACAGCCGAAAGAATTATCATTTGATGTCATCAAGCAGAACGGCAACAAAGCAACCTACGTTGTAAAATCCAAAAAGAACATCTTCGGTGCTTGTGTATGTATAAACCAACTCTTCCTCAAAAACATGCACGACGCTGTGGGTGATTTCTATTTACTGCCTTGTTCAGTTCACGAAATGATCATCGTACCGGTGCATCCTGACATTGAGGTGCCAGGCCTCATCCACACGATTGCAGAAGGCAACAAATGTCTGTCACCGAAAGAATATCTCGGTGATAAACCCCTCATCTGGAACGGTATTGAACTTAAGTTAGCTTCATAACCTCCAATAAACAGCCCGTATGGAATTCCTCCTTCCGTACGGGCTCTTTTTTTGCTTGTGTTCTATACGAATCAAAGATCAGTCGCCGTAGACATCTTCCTTGAGATCGTTATAATACTGTGCTATGTCGGATACAGTCTCATCACCAAGCTGCTTTGCCATGAATTCACTGAGTGACGGATACTGCTTTGCAGCCTGGAGAGGATCCTTCATAGCCTCTCTGATAGTTGCGAGATCTTCCCTGTTCATCTCGAGATTACGGACTACACGGTCAGATGTGAATGTATCCACATCACCATTCTCGAATTCAACCTCGTATTCCTTAGCGGGAAGTCCGATATTGATCGAACCATCACTAAGTTTCCTGACAGGATTGTCTGCAGGAACCGTAATCTTTCCCCAGTCACATCTTGACGGGAACGGAACCTTAAATGTCAATGTGTTATCTGAAGGTGAATAACTGTAATCACTCTCCGGAATGTTGTTGAGCCAATTCATATACTACCTCCTTAATATCCTAAACCGGATGCTCCTTTATCTTTGTCTTTATACTTCAATCTCGGATCGGTTTCAAACTCGGTCCAAAACCCTCTGGTCTGTGATGCACTTGCGAGTTTTGCAGCAAGAGCTTCTCTCTTGTTTGAGATATCATCGCTCAACGTACCGTCGCTCTTAATGTTCCTCATAATGACTTCAGAAAAATCCTTAATAAGGAATGAAGTCTCAACATTAGGTATCCTCTTAACTCTCAGAATATAATCAGGAGTGGGCTCACCCTTTTCGTTAAACAACTCATATATTCTTCCGTTAATGTTATACCTCACTATACCCTTTCTGAGCATTGCTGCATCACCATTAGTATAAATGTTGATATGAGTATCAGCACAAAGGCTCATTGAACGAAGAGCGTCCTGTGACATAAGCGCCTGAAAATTCTCGGCACTGCCGGCGAGGACTGCTCCACTGTACACTGCTTCGCCTTTTTCATTCTTAGGGATGTGGATTCCGAAAGTATCCTCATTCCAGTCCATAGGTATCCACTGAAAATCCTCCGGATCAGGTGCTTCAACCGTATCAGGGTAACCTTTCTGGAACCTCATATAATCCACACTTATCAAGCAAGGTGATTCATTCATGGCACTGATCGTAATACCCTGAATGACACCGTTTATGTTCTGGTCATCATTCCTCGACATCAAAGGTCTGACACCGGAAAATGACTTAACATAATTCATGAATGACTTGATCTCTCTTTCATCCATGTGCTTGATATATGTGGAACCGCCTCCATGGGCCAAAAGTGAAGTCTTAAATTCGTTGTATGCCATCCTGTACTTGACACCAAGTTCATGGATCCTTAAAGCATACATAGTCGTTGCAAGTTTTTCGCAAGACTTAAAAGGTACGACAAAATCACGAAGCGGAGTATAGTCTACAACTTTATACTCCCCTTCTCCATCAACTGACTCAACCAGGACCGGCATATGTTCGATCTCATCAACATAAAGGTCGAATACACTGCCTCTTACGATGGCTTCGTCTAATGTCTTAAAAACAGGTGCCTCAGATTTTGCCCTCTGAGGTGTGCTGTTCTCTTTGCTTTCTGTTTTTCTCTTGCGTCCAAACATTTTTGCATCTCCATATAAATAATCTCCATATATATTATATACGGAGATTACTCATAAATCAATTTCAATTGTTAAACATCAGCCCGTCAGGTTTCTCATTGCCATCGTTTCTTTCTTACTCTCAACGAAATCACGATAAGCAGCAGACTGTGCTTTTTCAGACCCCTTCGAAGGACGCTTCACCTCATGAATGATCGGTTTAGCTCCAGGTGCCGGCGGAATAATCTTGGATTCTTCTGCAGGCATTGCGATTTTCTCAGGCGCAGGTCTGATCTCAGCCGTAACCTCAGCCTGAGCCTGATCTACGGCTTTCTGAAAAAGATTCTTCAGTCCATCCACGTCGAGTTTCGGTGTGAGCTTAGGATAATGACTGATAATGCAAGTCGTCATGTCTGTCAATAATGTGTCATCCAGACAATATGCAAAAATAGAAGCGAACAGATCACTCTTTCTTACTGACTGTGCACCACCCCAGAAACTGATAAGCTCTTCATACTCTGCTTTCGTCTTCGCATCAACATTTTCATCGCACGTCGGCACCGGTAAAAGATCGTCTCCGTGGCCAATGGAAATATCATACAAAAGATCGGGCAGAAGCTTGTTCAAGATAATTGAAAAATCAACTGCACTCATAATTACAACATATCCTTTCTGTATGAAAACTAATTGTAATTATAATGTAAACACGTTGATAAATCAACCGTTTTCGAAATCATCATCCATATTATCGAAAGCATCTTTTCTCATTATCTCTTCATACATTGCCTTATTGTTATCAGTACGTAAATTCTCAACATCCTTTAATGTATGATATTTACCAATATAGAATTTACCCTGCTTCGCATTAAAACTGTCGCTTATCATGCCGAGATACTGATCGTAATCAGCTCTCGTAGGTGCCGGAAGACCATTTTCCTTGTTGATCATTCCCATCATGTAAGAATACTCTTTGTATGTCCAAATGTGAGGATACTTCAGATAATACTTGAGAGAATCACTCTCGAGAGCAAACTTGGCTCTGCTGATTGAAAGTTCCTGGCCATCGCTCACGATGCACGGAACATAATCTGATTCCGTATAATCGCTTATCTTCTTAAACTTACCGCTCTCAAACTGCTCACGGTTACTCATAACACCGCTGAACGATGAAGCATTGTCATCAGGAACATACAGATCCAAACTCTCAATGCGGGCATGGTCTGTACCGGGTGAATCGACGGCGGCAATAAAACTGACTGTCTTGTTGCCGTAATACATATCAGTCTTACCTATCCACTCTTCTTTGAAGTTTGTCGGTGTTTCGACTGAATACACCTTCATTCCGACAAATTCCGCACTCAAGATCGTCGCTCTGCTCATATCCGTTCACAACCCTTCACTTATTTACTCATACTCATTTTCATCGCTTCCGTCTGTAGGTATCAGATCGATTCCATAACGTCTGTTCGTAATCTGCGGTACGGGCGGGAGACCAAGAACCCTTCTTTCGCAGGCTTCATCAAGTCTCACCTCATCTGCAGGAGATAAGACAGACCTCTCGGATACCATTGATGTCACGATAGTCTGTCCTGCGTACGTACCGTTAATAGTATTATTTGCAAAAGTCATACTGGCTCTACAGGTACTCGTGTCATAATCGATATAACGCATCATAAACGGACCATTCCACTGCGGACGGTTTGCATTAAGACTACGAGAATACATTATCTGTGTACCGTCGAGATCGACAGCTTTATACTGTGTATTCTGTGTCTGATATAAAGTTACATTTCTCATGATTATGCCTCGAATTCCGGACCATCAGCTTCAGGATCTCTGATAACGATTTCAGGTACATCCCTGATAGGTGCAACCTTCGCTGCAGGTGTTTCCTGGACAGGTTCTTTAACCTCAGCAGCAGGTTCAGCTACATCCTTTACAGCTTCAGCTTCCTTGATGTAATCCTGTCTGACTCCTACATAATACTTACCCATATAACGCTGAACATCCAGGTGAGCGGGTACTGTCTGGGACTTGCCGTTACCGTCAACGTCCTTAACACCTACACCCTTACCTGTAAGAAGATCTTTGATCTCGGCATCAGTCCATGTATGGTCTTTATACTTAGCAGCAAAAGACATCCTGTGTTCAACGTCTTTATGAAACCAGTTAAAATAAACCTTAGGTCTGCCATGAGCGTCGTTCTTGATCGTATATTCAACGTCCTCGGCTTTTATCTTACCGTCATTGACGTCTTTAACGAACTCCTGCATAACCTGAAGATTATCACCTGTTCTCGTGAATCCGACAAACTCTTTACCGAAATACTTCTGCTTGCCTAAAGCACCGGTAATAACTTCACCATATCGTGTATATGTAACTGTGTCTCCATGTAAAAGAGAATTGATCTCATCTTCACTCCAAGCATGTCCACTGTATTGAGCGGCAAACGTAACTTCATCACCTTTATTCAAAGTTAAAGAGTCGCCGGTCATCTTACCTTTGACCTTCAACTTATTAGAAATGGTCTTTAACTCATATTTAGCCTTAGCCATTACCTTATCCTCCTGTTAAAAAATACTCCATATATATTGTAACATAACATTCTCCATATAACAAATCAGAAAACGTCCTCAAAACCGTCTTTTTCAGTACCAAAAAACGGTTCTTCTTTATAAGGCGTTTCCATAGGCTGCTTCGGAGGGAGTGTAACAGTGGGTATCTTATCGGAACCTACAGGTTCACCGCAAGATTTGATAACGGGTGACATAAACTTGATGTAGTCAAGATCATCACCGAAAGCATATTCCGAGACATCTTCCTTGAAGAACTCGTCATTATGCTTTCTTGCATCAGATGAGAAATAACTGAAGGTATAATCGATTGCATGTGCGATCAACTCTCTATTGTTGTTAACACATCTTGCGCCCATATCACAACAGGGAAATTCACGGGTTCCATCCGAAAACGATTCCCTGTAATAGTGATACTGATCATTCATATCATCCTGGAACTTATTCATCTCTATCTCGAGTTCACGGGTTTTCCTGTCACTGTCATTGATACGCTGTGACATATCCATGATTGCACCGGATACAGTGTGGCCGATATAACCCTCAAGTTCAGGAATTATCATAGCCATAGGAGCCTTTTCAGGATCCCTGTCGACTTCATCTCTAAGATTTGCAATATACTTGTCTGTGATCTTATCGTTGAACTCACAATAAGAACTGACAGCATCCTTGATATCCGACATGTAAGAAGACTCAATAGAAGACATCTGAAGGTCCTGATCGAGCTGTGTGGCACGGTCAGACATATCATGGAACCTGTCATAAAGACAATGCATCAGATCTCCGATGTAATGATCGGAATATTCCAAACCTGTTATAACACCGATTGCCTTATCACTCATAGTCCCTGTCTCCTTCCATATCGTCATGGCCTTTATCTGTACCAGGCTCTTCAACCGTAAGATCCACACCATCACGATAGACAATATACTCAGACTTATCGTGATCGTTCCAGACTTCATGATAATTATCGTATGCGTCTGTTACTATATTGAGAAGATCAGCTTTATTGCAGACAAACATTTCCTGACCTTCAGGATTAGAAAATTCACGGGCACCGCCAGCATCAATAATATTGAACCATCTTCCGCGGGCAGAATCTGCCATACTTGCTACAGCAGTAATGTGATGCTTATCAGACTCGATACTCTTCTGTGCCAAAAGAATGATAGCATCCTGATTAGTCTGAATCTCATCTAAAACAGTCTTAAGCTGTTCATTGATCTCTTTGAGGTCATCCGACACAGGAAGGCTTCCGAAAGCACCATTACTATCCTGTTCCATCTTCATAAGAGATTCGATCATATTGTGTAAATCCTCAATATTATCGAACTTCGAACTAATCTGCTGTTTGTAATTACCAAACATACGAGTCATATACGAATCAAACAAAGGTCTGTAATCCGCATAAGAATATCTTGTGAGTTCGATACCGCTCTCATTGCCTCTAATCTTATCATTCTCCATAGTCGAGCCTCCTGCCTTCCTGTTTATCTATATTATACGTCAGGAGAGCTTCGGAAGCTTCCAAACGCTTTGATAACTTAGTTATGTCCCCGCTCAGGTCTTCCTCCTTCATGATCATAGACGGGTTGGACATGATTCCGGAATAGCGGGGTATTGGTACAAAGCAATAACCGTTATCCGAAACTCCGAGAGTCCTCATCGTTCCGTGAAGTTTTGAAAGAAGACTTTCGCATGTTTCCTCTGACTGTTTTGCTTCAAACAGTGCGAGAGGTATCAGATTATCGATAGGCCTGCTATGGCCATCATATAATCTCATCTGTCCGTTATCGAAGACTGTAACATCACCTGCTATCGAGTCAAACGAAAACATATTATCAGGATCATTTGCAACAACAACCCCTCTATAAGTATTCACCATAATATACGAGCCGGGAAATCCGGAAACATCTTTGGCGAACCTTACGAAACTCTTTGAAAGTTCCGTGACCCTATGCATTGAGTCTGTCCTGTCAAAGTAGTAAGCCTCATCATAAAAATATGCAAGCTCACCAATTGTTACTTCAGTCGTATCAAATATGGGAGATACCTGAAACGTCACACAATACAAAGGGTGTTCCTTTTTATTGTTGGACTGCTTAGGAGCCGGCATAGGTGTATCACTCGAAACATGAATTCTCGAGTTATAATACGCCGCAACGATCTTATCTAACTCCTCAGCTTCAAACTTATCCACAATAAAAATCTCCATATATATTGATATTAATATCATATCACATATATGGAGACTTCTCAAGTTTTGCTTAAAGTGATATTAAACGACTGCAAACTCATTCATATCAGCTTCGCCATAAGAAACAAGTTTAGCAATTGCAGCTTTTGCTGCAGTGGCCGTCTTGTATTCCTTCGCCTCACCCTCCACGAAAGTATTGTTGAAATGCTTTTCTTTCGCGGAGATGCTCTGTACAAAACCGGTTTCCTGACTAAACTTATTAGTCCACTTGATCTTACACATGACTCTTCTTATCCTTTCTCGTGAAATATATTACTGACCCACAAGGGTTCGAGTAAACTTAATATTCAGGAGCGGACTGATCGTCCTGCTCTCCTTCAATATCTATGAGCTGTCTCTCTTTAAGAGGCTCATATTTATCAATCTCGGATAAAGGTGCAATCTCATTGCCGTCTTTATCACAAATCATATAACCGTCTGCAGAAGTGGTGCCTAATGTCAGAAGAAGCTTTGAACCGTAAGATGTCGTTAAAGCAAGACCATGCTCGCCTTCTTTGAGAGTAGCAGTACCGTACTTCATCTTCATACTAAAAGGCGGTTCGACTCTTACGGCCTGGCAGATATCCATTGAGGGATAAAATTCTCCGTTTTTCTCAATGTATGTTCCCTCACGGAGAGGCCATGCACCGTAACCGGTCTCCGTAGGTGCTTTTCTGTCAAAACCCACTACCTGACCTAACGGTGCAACAGTCCAGCCCTCAGCCGACAGCATCTTAATCTGATCGCCTGCTACCTGGATCGTACCTTTTAACATGTCAGGAATATCTTTCTCCGAGTTAATGCGGATCGCATCTTTTTTCTGCGGATACTTGCGAATATATAACATTGTTACGGTCTCCTATGTTGTCTGTTATGAATTATAGCACATTAAGACACAGTCGCACAGCACTTTTTAAGGGCATCATTCTGTGCGAGATACTTCACGAAGGCCTGCATTACACATGATAATTCCGACCCGAGGAAATCTTTACTGTTTCCAATATAAACATATCTGTCATCACCGGACAGCATCAAGTCCGTCATCTCGTACACCATCTTCTGCAAAGCGACAAACTTAGCCTGTTTGGCTACCATTAACTTTGCATAAGTGTCTCCTGATATGATATAGAAATCATAACCGTCAGGATATGATAAACGTCCGCTCTGTACTTCTTCATAATAAGGCAGACCGTACACATAATAATGCTCTCCGTTGTTTACCACATCAAACACACGATAATGGTCAAACAATTCTGTTCTGAGTATCATTTACACTCCCCTCTTGATATCTGTCCTGATATATTTGGCACAGACCTCACCGAACATATCGATGTCCTTACCGATCTTGATCGTAGCGGAACAAACGATTCCCATCTGTGACACAAAATCTTCGATCGTAACTTCATTTCCCGACAAAAGTTCACAAGCTTCCAACCTTGTCAACTTATGACCGCCGTACTCGGCACTGATGGAAATGAATTCGGACTTATCACCGAATACACCATCCTCATACCATATGCCCGACATTCTGTAACCGAACAGGAAGTGATCTTCGAACTCAAGTTCGTCATGAGCCATTCTTTCTTTACTGCAGGCGACTTTGTAAAGCATCCTGTAGTCGCTCATTTCCTTCCTTGTAGGTAATCTCATGACAAGCATTTCGGGGTGATATTCTTTGAAACAAAGCAGTATCTCACCGTCATTCTTCATGAATTTTCCACGATACGGATTATCTTTGGCACCATCCCAATCCTCGATAAATTCACAGGACGGGAACCAGCCCAACTCACCGGTCTTGGTACATAAAATGTAACCCTGGCCCATATGATCGTTGAAAATTTCCTGTGTCAAAGACTTTAATCTCTTACTGTAAGGACCAATAGCCTTCTGCAATTTCTGAAACTCTTTCTTACTGACACAGGACGTAAGGCTAATCGCCAAAGCATCATTGACTATCTGTTCAACCTTGGAATCATCGCATTCGTCTATATACTCGTCCATTACTGACTTGATATCATCATTCAAGAACGGACAGATACATTCGTACAGTTTTCTGTTGATCTTCGCTTTCTGAGCATCAGAAGCAATATCATAAGTATCGATATAGATGTAATTCAATAATGTCTCGACATTATTCACATAACGATATTTATCGAAGTTCAACTCATAATTGAGAATAAGCCTTGCTGCTTCCAGGTTGCCATGATACCAGAACTGATTATCAAGAGTATAACGGTTGACAACGTATATCTCAAAGTCGCTGAGCTTACTGCCTTTATTCGGCTTTCCGGGGTTCCTCCTTTGCTGGTTTCTATACCGTATAGCATCATCTTTACGATTGAATGTTTCATGGTAACAACGCAAGACTCTTCCCACCTTCGGAAACGGAGCCACAATCTGGTCGCACACGAGGTATGCGACATATCCTTTAGCCATACGAGTAATGTTGTATATATATTGTACCATGCCGTTACGCATAGTTACATCAACCTTTACGGCATTTTTGGTGACTGATATATAAACAAGAACGGCATCTTTCTCATCAGGAGCCAACATAAGGTTGAACGACGCTTCTTCCATTCTGACAATAGCAAGAATGTCTGCATACGAATACGCAGAGTCAATAATATCACGAATATCAGAATACACACGTTCGGCTATAAATTCATCCGGACGGTATATCTCGAATTCGTTATCTGCGGAAAGCTGCTTGACGTATTCCAAAGATTTGTCGTCAAGCGATTCCCTGTATACGCGACGTATATATGTAGACACCTTTTAACCTCTTAACTCCATGCGTTCTCTTTACAGTCTACATCAGATCTGCCATGTCTGTGAATCCAATTTAATATCTTGATGCCATCCTCAATAGTATGGATCTTCGAAAAACTGCCCTTAGGACGCTCTCTGCAAAGAACATTCACGGACCAAACTCTGTAATCATGTTCCAATGCATAAATACTGATCTCGGTCTCTATCTCAAAACCGCGGCTTGTCACCGACAACCCCTTCACAAATTCCCGGGACATTGCCCTGTAACCGGTCATGACATCCTTAATGGGTGTTTTCCCTTTTGCGAACCGGTGATTGAGATAAGCATTAACCAGACGGTTACCCATATTATGGACAGACCTTCTGTCAAGTGTACCGACCTCGAGATGACGCCTTGCGCCGATGATCATATCTGCCTGTTTACGAAGTATGGGACGGATCAGCTGAATAGCATCGGCTGCCGGGTATGTATCGTCACCGTCGACCATAAGATAACAGTCAGCCTCAATATCCTTAAACATCTGCTTAACGACATTTCCCTTACCTCTTATGGAACAATACCTTACTTTCGCCCCATGTTCTGCAGCGATTTGGGCAGTCATGTCTGTTGACGCATTATCATACACGAAAATGGGATAATTAGGCAGATATGTCTTGAAATCATCCACAACCTTGCCTATGGTCTTCTCCTCATTATAACAGGGGATCAGAATGGCACATTCATATCTGTCATTCACTACATTCTTCGACTTTACCATATATCACCAATCCCCCGTCTTCTGTACTTGAAAGAAGTTCCCAATCAGGAGACAACGTCAAGTACATCATCAGATTTCCTTCTACATCAGGCTCGACTATCATATATTCAAACGCATTACTCTGAAGCCAATACTCATAATCTTCCGCCGTCCACGGGCCGGGTTCAAACGAAGAATATTCGTGCTTATAACCTGTTATGACCGACGCATAATCATACAATGTATATGATCCGTATGACTTGGCATAAATTTCAGGTCTTGCGTCCATATAGACATTCTCATAGCCGAGATATTCAAACACTGAACCGAAATTAAAGCCAACAAACAAATTGCATGTTTTCTTGTCTTCAATGACTTTGCCGAAATCCTTCATGAACTCAATTCGTTGAGCCAAAGGATCTGCCGCAAAGTTGGCACCCATAAATACACAAAAAGCTGCCACGATCAAACAGACACTGTTAAACCATGTCGACTGTTGTTTGATATCGAACTTCAGCCTGTCTGTTACTGCACAATCGATAACAGGTATCAACGGCAAAAACATCAACATCATAAACATAAGATTACGATACGCCATCAAAGACAGTACCGTAAAGCCTGCTGCAAGCCACAATGCTGATGATCCGAACGACTTAGGCTTGAAATAAAACCATATCGCAGCACAGAGTACAATAACGACTGTTATGACCGAGGCTATAAGAGGCGGTTGCATTTCTCTTATGGCAAGTATCTGTGACTTGTCAATATAAAACCTCGGCATATAGAGAACACCATCAAGTCCGTACGGGTTAACAAATATTGCAGCCAATGATGTTGCAAAACCGATGAGGGAGCCCTTAAGTCCGATACTATCGGACTTTATCCCTAACGTTTTCGGCAGCGGAACACTATATGCGAGAAGAACAGCAATATGGAACGGCCACATTGACATATGAACATTCATCTCGACTATTACAAAGATCGGAAGCCACACAAGATAGACCCACTTCTTTGTATCACGATACCTCTCGAGACAATACATTTCCAGCACAAGAAGAGCTAATGTCAATGCCTCAGGACGAGGTACGAAAATATATTGCGAACCTAATGTCATCAAGATAAACCCGAAGCAAATAGCTCTAAACGGAGATATCTTGTACTGAGACAAATAAAGATACACGGCACATACGAGCAATATAACAGGCAGGATTATCATCATCCAGTAGCCTGCTGCTCCAAGAGTATCGTAAAGTCCGGAGAATATCAAACAGTAAAACCACTGCTGAACTACGATATCACCTCTTGACCAGGGGTTAGCGGTCAGGATCGCACCTTCTTCCCACATCTTCCTGCCGGTAGCTATCATAAAATAAGCATCATAAGTAAACTCGTGGGTTAAATGCAATGCAAATAATCCTACAAAGAACAGTACCAATGTCGTAAGTAATAATGCTGTCGGACATTTTGCTTTGTAAATCTTAGTCATCAAATCTTTCATACAAATATTATACTTAAAATACCCTCATATATCAAGGTGTTTTTAAGCAAAAGAAAAGGGTTGCGATGCAACCCTTTTCGTTCCTTACTCTGCCGTTTCTTCGGCTTCCCTGCTCTTCTTCTTTCTTCTGTACTCGAAGATCTCATAACCGAGCAACGTTGCCAGGATGAGTTCTGCAGCACCATAGAGCCAATTCTTGCTATTATCTGCAAATCCCGTAGGATCAGGTACAATAACATCATTATGCTCCGTATGATGGTAAGTTATGTTCGAATGATATTCCTGATCATCTCTGAGGTCTACACTGTAATAACTTACAATATGAGCCTGATTGTTGATGTCAGCAGTTACTTCTTCATTGACATAACTGTTAATCGTTACCTGAGTTGACATATGGCTGTCAAGAGACTTAATCGTATACTTGAGAAGGTTATTCTCAAACGATACATCCTTAACCGCAGGAGATTCCATGATAGGCTTACCACCGATCAAGATATCATTGATATCATAATGCATATGCTCAGGAAGCTGGTCTACAACCTCAATGTTATCGATTGTACGATCAGTATTGTTGTAAGTAACAATTCTATACTGCAGGTCTTCCTCATACTTCAGAATCTTAGGTGCGTCAACCGTACCGGATTCAGGTGTGGACTCGACCGTAATCTGCAGATCAGGATCCTCAAGATGTAAAGTGCTTGTTGAATCAAGTGATGTTGCTGTATCAGCAAGAATCTCTGTTTCCTTCAGTGTTGATGTACATGTAGCTGTATCAACACCCTCAGGATTCGTCATTGTTTCAACGATCGAAATCATAATGGTTGTATTCTCACGAACTGCAAAATCAGTACCATCATCTGCCTTAGTATAATCTGCATGCAGACCATAAACGATCTTACCTGTCGGATCTTCCTGCGTCCAGCCATGGTCTGCATCAATGTGATCAAAATCAGGGTTCTCTGTCAAGCAATACCATACATCAGGAGTTGCTGTCTGTGTGCCTGCCTTAGCGACAGGAATATAACCCTTCTTCCAAACACCGATACCATCAAGAACAGAATTGATTACGATATCCTTAACCGGAGTATTGCCATCAACACCATAGATACATCTATAAGTGATTTCCTCACCAGGGAAGACTGTCGTTTCTGCCTTATACTTCTTCGTTGAGTTAGCTACATACTGGTTGAAACCGAACTGAACAGAACTATCAAGTGTCCAGTATGCATAACCCTTACGATATGCGATGCAATTACCATTCTCATATTCGGTTCCACGAACATAATCTGTCATTACATCTCTGAGATCAACATCCGTGAAATTCGAATTATAATCATCCGTCAGGAATGTTGTGGTATCAGTGTTGTTAGTTCTCCTGATTACACTCGAAGTATCGATAGCGAGTATATCAATATATGCTTCATCGCTCTTACCGTATCTGACATCGAGCTCATCCTTATTTACATAGAAATCGATAGACATCATATTATAAGGATCATCTTCAGAGAAGAACTGAGCCAGACCATCAAAACGAACAATAACAAGCGTCTTACCCGTGCCCTTGTAATTCTGAACATATTCTGTAGTAAAATGCTGGTCTACACTATCACCAAGAATCTGAACATCAGGATGCGAATAAGAAGCATAATTGCTACCAGGATAAATCGAATGATCCGACCTATCGGCATGATAGAACTCAAAATCACTCACACGGAACGAAGTTTCATCATCAACAAGGATAAATACTACACCCGAATCGATAGGTGCCCAGTCATGCTGTTCAGTAGATCTATTATACATATAGATTTCACCGCTGACGTCCTTACCGGCATTAGCTGAACCGAACCAATAATAACTGTTACCGCTCTCAGAAGGTGCAGCATTCCACTTATCAACACCGCAAACCCATGTTCTGTCACCAACAAGGTCAGGTGCCAGCTCATACAGATCGAGTACGCAGTTTCCATCAAAGTACGTTGTGACATCACCTGATGTCCAACCACTCCAGAAACTGTGTGACCATGAGAAATTGCCATCAGCATCAACATTACCGACACGACCATCTAACTTAAAGATGGAAGATGCCAACTGCTCATTGTTGATACGAGCATATTCATGCATCCTCAAACTATTAAGAATGTTGATACGAGGACAAATTGTCGATGACTCGTAGATCGGACGATCAGAATGGATACGAAGCTGAACTGCAACGATATGGTCATCATCGAAATAAATGTCTCTATTCAACGAACCGCCATTTGCATTGGTCAACTGATCTCCTGTGTTATATCTGACCCACTCGTCAGAGCCGGCATATTTGACCCACAACTGAATAGTGTCGGGGCCAAGATATGTATTGGCATTATCGAGCTCATTCGTATAAGTAAGCGTCTCATCATCAAACTTACGCCATGACAGATCTACCTGAATGTTGACACTACCGATACGATAGTCATCATCAGTCAAAGCATATTCACCACATGACGGATGGAGCATGTAATAATCCTCGACCGCACCTGTATTATAAAGGAGATCTCCCTTATCCATACCGATAACATGTGTCTTATCCGCATCCATGGAAATTGCTTCATGAATGAACCAAGTCATGTCAGATGTCATCTGGATCGTATTTCTTACAAAAGGTTTCTCTTCCAAAATGACCCTGCCAGTTGTGCCGTAAGGTCTGGTACCACGACCGATCATGAACTCATAATCACCGTAGTTTCTTGCATTACGGTTCCATCTGTAAGTAACTTCACCTGAAAGCCTTACTGTACGAGGATCGATATTACCATACATAGGATACTGAGTATAATCAATCGTCTGCTTGAAAACAGCACGTCCTGTCTCATAATCGAGAAGTGTTGTCGGATAAGCGACTACGAATGATTCACCATTAGCCGGATACGTCTTATCTCCATGAATAGTATCAGGAAGATTATTATATACATTTGTCTGAACTAACTTAGAACCAGGTACGGCATTAACAAGTTCAATACCCTGGAAAGTAAACGGTCCGCCACGGCCATTGTTACTTGATGCAGCCTTGATATCCCAACGAACATACAGATAATCATCCTTGTTTTCCATATCAGGCCAGGAAGGATCAAAGCTAACGATCGTACCAACCATCTGCAGATCTCTATATACAGAAGAACCGCCGGATGATACATAATCCTTAGTCTTGAGAGTTCTCGTAACAACAAAGTCCTGCGTGCCGTCCTTATTGACATCAACAGCAATAGTTACGGTCGTACCACTCGTGCTCGTTGTCTTATCGATACCGGCACCACCCGTAATCTCGACAGGATTGATGATGTAATAATCATATGTCTTATTATCATACTTATACGAGAATACATCACCGAGATTGACTTCAGGATAATATCTTGCGCCCATGCTTCCTGCACCAGAAATGGTAACAGTATCAGGATCAAGAACCATATCTGTAGCAGTCTGAATCTTGAATCTGACTCTCATGCTTCCATAAGAATCACGGATCGGAGAATTCGTATCTGTCCAGCCGATAATCCAGTCGATATCAAGGTCTTCACCAAGAGCTGTTTTGACACAAGGTGTCCAGTATGCATAGAATGTCTGATCACCATTTACAACGTATCCGGCTGTCAGCTTAGTACCCTGTCCATCAGGTTCAGAATACCAACCTTCAAAGTTATACAACTCTGAAGTTGATGTCAAAGGAATCATACCTTCTGTAAACTTTGTGCCATCAGTGCATTCCCAATAAGAAGTAGATGCCTTATGGAAACGATCGATCGGATTGCTTACAACATCTGCATATGCTGCAGAAGCCGGATGTTCCGAAGAACCATACAAACTGAACTTAATTGTACTATAATCTCTTGTCCAGTAAGCATAGATATGAACATTGTCTGTAATAACCGTATCTGCATCAGCACCTGTATAGCACAAACCCTGTCCGTTGGGTTCAGAATAGAAACCCTGTAAGAAAAGAGTAGGATCTGATATAGCCGTGCGATTGCGCATCAGATTGTGATTAGAGAGCCATCCCCTGAATGTATAGTCACCACCGGCTGATACATAGAATGTTTCAATCGGATTCACTCTTTCAGCATCATGGACAATAACCCTAAGGCTATTCCTCAGATAACTGCCGTCAGCAGAGAACATATCACCTTCCTCCGCATCACGGAAATGTGCGTACAGAACACCATTAAATGTTTCAACATCCAAAGGCTGAGCATCAGCTCTCCACATCGTAAAGTCAGGCTCACAGATGAGTGTGCCACCCTCACCTTCCGGCTTATCATACCAACCAAGGAACACCATGTTCTTCTTATGAGCATTAGGTGCATAGAAACCGACAGTCATCTGCCTGAGGTTCGGATCATAAGATGAACCGATATCATATGTCAACGTATAAAGATCAGTCTCATCACTATAATTATAGAACTTAAACTTTGCATTAAGAGGAGCATAGCACTCCCAATCCATATCATAAGCATCCACCAATTTAACGGGTGTTGCTATAGGTACAGAATAATGAGTATCGTAATCTCTCGTCCAATACGTGTAAGAATATTCCTTACCTGTATAGCTGCAAGTCGAAGTACCTACACTACTTACCTTATAAATTTCAGGCTGAGCCCACGGATAACTTTCATTTGCAAATGTCAGATAAGGCAAATTGAAATAAGCCCTGCCCTGCTGTTCCAGATTTCTCAGTTCAGAATAACCATTATACCAGTCGTCACTGATACGATAACCTATTCTGCCGCACTTCAGCCACCAGTCAGGTGTTCTGTTGTTCCACTGAGACCAAGTCGAATTAAGACTTACATTGTATGTTGTATTGAGGTCATCAGGATCGATCCAGATCGTATACTCACCGTCACGGTACGGAACACCATCGACATACAGAATAACTTCCTGAGACAACGGATCAGTTACCTGAGGTGCAAAATGAACACGTACAGGAAGCTTCTCATAATAATACATGTAAATGTCGACACCATCTTCGGATTCTTCCCAAATATGACCGCCAACGAACTGTGCACGTTCTTCTGTCAGAACATTATACTGCCAGTTGTATTCTGTACCGTTATAAGAAGTGTAGTATGTTTCATCATTTTCCAGGAACTTACCTGTTCCATCATAATGTACGGCATCAAGATCGTTCGCAAACGATGTATAAACCATGCGGGCACCATTAACGTCTTCAAGACCCGGAACATGATCCCAACCTGTAGTATCCTTGCCTACTTCTGCCTTAACAACATCAGAACCCTTTTCTTCACCTGTAACGATATTGATCTTATGAACATTGATATTAATATACTTAGGTTCGGGTGTGGGTGTCACAACGGGAGTCTCTTCCCATTGAGCATAAAGTGTAACTGTTGTGTTCTTTTCACCAAGAGCTGTAACACTGGCATCAACATCATAGCTGTCACCGCCATTGGATCTTGTTGTCCATCTTACGATATGATAGCCGTCAACTTCACCGAAAGTATCTCCGGCGAGAACGATAATATCGTCTGCTCCGACAGTCTTTGTGATTGCCGTTAAACCTGTTCTATTAGGTTCAAGAACGAGTGTGTATGACTCCGCTGTCCACTTTGCATAAAGTGAACGGACTCTACTTCCTGCAGGTAATGAAACGGGCTGATCAGGAGCATATTCATTACCATATGCGTCATACCAGCCATCAAAGATATAACCTGTTCTTACAGGTGTATCAACATTGATCGTTGAATCCTCATAGGACCATACCCAGAACTCACGGTTCTCGAGTGTACCACCCATAGGATAGAATGTTACTTTATATTGCCTATAGTAAAGATCACTCTTCTCGTTTGTATAATTATAAGCAATATCAGTATTCAGATTATAAATCTGTCCATCAGATAAACGCTTCCAACCATTTGCATAATCAGGATTGACAACCTGAAGCCAACTGTTATTCGGAATACCCTTCGGCATACCTACGACAACAAGATTAGGACAACTTGACCAAATACGAGAAGCATAATAATAATATGAAATATGAGAAAGATCCCAACCACGGAAATCAGCTGATTGCAAAGCATCACAGCTCTCAAACATATCTTCAACATTTGTAATTGAAGGTAAGTTCCAATTGCCGATAGCATCTGCTGTCTGCAGACGGTCACATCCACGGAACATTTCAGATGTATTTTGAAGCTTCTCAGGATTCCAATTTCTCAAACCTTCAAGATCAGCAAAACGCGACTGACCGTAGAACATCTGATACATATTGGTTACATTAGAAACATCCCAGTCTGTCATGAAGTCTAATGATGTCAAGTGATGAACTTGCTTATTATTGCTTATTTCATACTTAAACATACCGTACATCTCTGTAACGCTGCCAGTATTCCAATTAGCAAGACCGGAACCATCAACAAGAGGCGTATACTGGAACATAGTTCCCATATCAGTGACATGACTTACATCCCAATTTGCCAAACCTTCAACAGACTGGAAAGAATTGCCATAGAACATGGAATTCATGTTTGTTGCACTACTTGTGTTCCAATTTTCAAAGCCGGCTGTCTCACTGAATGCACACCACCTGAATGTGTAAGCAAAACTCGTTACATTTGAGACATCCCAATTTGCAAAAATGGAAGAACTACGAATCGCTCTGACATTATCAAATGTAGAATACAAGTTTGTAACATGACTTACATCCCAATCAGCGACAAAATCCAATCCACCTCGTTCAATGGCACTATCAAACATGAACATTTCACTAAGGTTTGTTGCATCACGTACAACCCATGTCTTAAGACCCTTGACGATATTAAGATTGTCGCACTGCTTAAACATACCGCTGAAATTCTGAACTCCCCTGACGTCCCAATTGAGTTCATTGATTTCGACAAGATCCTTATCGAAAGCAAACATGTAAGACATATCAGTAGCGCCTGATGTATCCCAATCCTTAAGGGCAGATACAGACGCCAGATTATTCATAGACGAGAACGCATTATTGAAATTCTTAACACTGCTTACGTTCCAATCCTTGAAAGGAGTCAAGCTGAACCACTGAGCTGTATTACACAAGCAATTCATCTGAGTTACATGAGAAACATCCCAACCGGATACAAAACTCCAATCAGTAGCAGGAGTGCCATAAAATGCATAAGAAAGGTTTGTTACATTTGAAGTATCCCATGAAGCGAGACCAGTCATTCCTGCTGAATCAACTGCGTTCTGGAATATACCCGTCATATTAGTAACATTGGATGTATTCCAATTAGGAAGATTATATGTGCCGGAAGCCTTATAGAAAGCATAAGACAGATCAGTAACACCGGAAACATTCCAACTATCCAATGCAGAGAAATCACCAGAACTCTGAGAGAAGATATACTTCATATTTGTAACGCCGGAAAGATCCCAATCCTTAATGGGAGTGAAATCGCCGCCGCCACAATACTTAAACAGTCCGGATGCCTTCGTAACCTTAGACATGTCCCAATTCTGCATCGGTGTCAGATCATACTGAATCGGAGATGTGTCACCATATTTGCCCGAGAACATAAAAGAGATATTTCTTACATTTGAAAGATCCCAGTTTTCAACGCCTTCGATTGACTTCAATGTAGAGGCAAACAACGGTCCGCCTGTATAATCAAGTGAATCATAGAATGCATCATATCCCAATTCAGTAACTTGAGACGTATCGATATTTTCAAGTCCAATGATAGAAGACTTTACGTTGCTAAGTATCAGACAACCATTGATACCGACAAGTTTATCACGAATGATAGCATCAGTAGGAGAACCATAATTGAATACCCAACATTTGCCGGAATTCATCTTGATAAGATCAGCTGCAACAAAAGAACCATATCTTGCGATATCGTCCTCATTAGGTGTATTACCCTTCTGAACTATGGTCGTCGTCTTTGTACCATCATCGTATCTGAGCGCATACGCATCAGAACCGACAGTAGCTGTCTGCTGAACATATTCCCAATCAGGATAAAATTCTGCAGGGAATGTCGTAGACGTTGCTGTGTATGCGACACCGTCTCCGTCTACCCAATTCTTGAATGTAGCACCTTCCTTAACCGGAACAGGGATTGCATCATGACCTGTTTCATCCCAAAGGAATACATAATCATCATTCTCCCCTGCTTTACGATTATCAGGCCAAGTTGCAAAATATGTCTTATCCGCCTTGATGGCAGTAACATTTACAGGTGTATATGTTCCTGCAGCAGTCTGACCTGCAGTCAGATCTTCAAGCAGAGACATTGTAGAACCATTTCTCCATGCAATCGAATGATCATTAAGTCCTGAAGTTGCAAGACCTGTTGCTGTTCCCATAGAAGCAGGGATCTTAACAGTAACTTTGCCCTCAGGTAAACCTTGGAAGATATTGAGTGTTGTTGTAGCACTGCTCATATTCCAAGAAGAAATATCGATATTAGAAAGCGTACAACCCTGGAATACTGCGCTAAAATCAGTAATACCGCTTACATCCCAAGTTTCAAGACCGCGGATCTCTGCTGTCTTAAGATTACCAAAAAGACTGTTAATGCTCGTACAACCAGTAAAATCCCAACCGGACACATCAGCATAATCAAGCGTGCTTCCGCTCAAAGAACCGGAACGGCCGAACCAATTGCTTGAACTTACAATGTTATCACCGCCAAAATTCTTCCAATTCTTACAAATGAGTTCCTTAACATTATTGCTTCCGCTGAAGAAACCGCCAAAACAACTGCTACTTGCACTTGTGAGATCCCAGTTACTGATATCAACCTTTGCAAGATTCGTACACTCACCCATCATCGGGCCGGAGAATGTTGTAACCTTCGATGTGTCCCATGCAGAACAATCGATCTCTGTAAGAGCAGCGCATCCGTAGAACATCATTCCCATGTTTGTGACTTTAGATGTATTCCAACTCTTAATACCATCCATTGATACCCAATAAGTACAATTCTGGAATGTACCGTTGAAATTAGTGATATTAGTCGTGTCCCAAGTAGCAAGACCACGGAACTCACGGGCCTTACAGCCTGCAAAGAACGAATTGAGTGATGTTAATTCAGAAATATCACAGTTTGTGACGTCAACCCACTGAAGCGTATCTGTGCTAAGTCCGCTTGACCAGCCGAGGAAGCTGGTACCGACATTACCAAATTTCAAACCGCTGAGGTCAACACTCTGAAGAGCCGTACATCCGCTGAATGTACCGCCCCAGGAAGAATCAACACCAGACAGATCGAGACCATGCATATCGATAGCCGTGATCTTAGCACAGTTACCGAATACGGCATTGAATTCTTTTACATTAGATGTATCAAAGAAAGAAATATCGAATGTTCCTGAAAGCTTATAGCAGTTATAAAACAGACTGTTCATGGTAACAACCTGAGAACAATCAAGTCTGTTAAGATTATCAATAGTGGTGAGCTTTGTAAAACCGCTAAAGAAATTATTCAGGCTTACCATTCCTTTGATATTGTCCTTAAAGACAACAGAAGTAATGGTCTTCCTGTAATCATCCCAAATATACTTCTCATCTTCGCCAAGAGCAGGCTTGAGCAAGCCGGAAGCTACTACAGTACCGTAAGCCTCATCGACTGTATCACCCTTTTGGAACACAAGAATATTACTATCATACAAGATAGCATAAGCGTCTGTACCTGCTGTAGCATCTACAGGAGTATATGCTTCAGATTGATCGTCGTTATCATCAGTTACAATGATCTCATAAACGGTACCATTGATCGTAACCTTCATCCACTCTGTCGTCTTGAATGGCTTCAGAGCCGTAATCATATATTGGCCGTCTGCTTGAGACACGCCGATTCTTGAAGCGTCACTTACTTCAACACTGGTGACTTCACCTTCGAGACCAACCTTATTTAAGATAGTCTTTAAAGATATCGAAGAGTCACCTTCCAATACATACTGCATTTTGTCGTATGTGAACTCAACGGTGTAGTAAGAAAAACCATCGGTTGTTGCTTCTACACCGCCGTCAATGTTTTTATATTCAAGAGGGGTTGCCTCATCATTTTCTTCGATATGATAAATGGTTGCATCAAGGTTCTTATCTTCAAATCTTTCATCAAAGAACTGTACCTTAACTGTTCCCTTCGTTGTATCGGGTTCAACCTCATTACCGTCCTTATCGAGAACGGAAATGTCAAGCAACATAGATTCGGATACAACCTTATCTTCATCTCTGTCAACAAGAACGATATCATCGATTGCTGTATCGTTAATGTATTTTACTTGCAATACAGAATTTTCAGGGAACACACCCTTGTCTGCCACAACACTAACCGTGATGCCATTGACTTCTGCTGACTGATCGAACTCTGCAGGCTCGGATGCAGGTGCCGGTGTCGCAGTTGCCGTAGGCGTAGGCGTAGATGTGGTTGTCTCTGCCGTAGTTGTCTCCGTTGTAGGTGTTGTTTCCTCAGAAGCTGTTGTCTCCTCAGGTTCACCCTGTTCTGCCTGTGTTTCTTCAGGAACGGACTCTGTCGGCTGAGCTTCTCCGGTTGTTTCAACAGGTTCAGTCTCAGTCACTTCAGGAACCATGGTTTCCTCAGGCTGTGTTTCTTCAACGGATACCTCATCCGCAGGAACATCTGCTGTCTCCAATGCCATAGCAAAATCCGTCATCATTACGCCGGAAAGCACAGCAGTGGCTAACGCTAATGAAATCAATTTAAGTCGAGCCTTTTTCATAAATTTACTCCTCTTTGTCTAATCTTGTTATCAAGAGTGTCCTTTCTGCGGTTCCTACCGAGGTACACGTAGAAAAGATCAATACCTTTTCACTCATGTCTATGCTTTGTCTTGTACCTATCTTCAAATTTATCGTTCCGTCGTCCAAGGCTGCCATAAGACTTTCCTTGTCCTTCTGAAGATAGAAGTCAGCATATGCATCCGTCGAAGCAAATCCGAGAACAGTAATCTTATATCTACCCTTTTCCGTAATGAGTTCTCCTTCCAGATGCTCATCAAAGAACTTACTGTCGCCGTAATAGTCGAGGCAACCAAGCATTAACCCTCCGGCCATGTGATGACCGTAAATGATAGTGTACTCGTCATAGAAGTACCTATCTGCGTTAACGCCAATGTAAAGCGAGCCTGTCAGCGAATTCTCTCCCTTAAAATCACGGTTCAGATATGTGAACTCGGGATCACCCTGAAGTACGGGATAATCAAGTCCGGTCTCATATAATGTGACCCAACCGACTATGTCGGGATTGATCGCCTGAAGCTCCGCCAACGACATCCTCCCTGTTTCTGGATCTGCCTGCGGTCTGTAGGAAGCTACTTCCGCCGTCGACGATGCCTGCTGATTTACAAGGTACGAGTCATAGAACAGGAAACCCAATATCGTCAGAGAAACCAAACAGAAGATCTCTACGATCGTTGTAAGTATAAAGTTCAAACCTTTAGCTACTGTTTCCATCAGATATTGAACCTGTCCATGACGAGGACTACAGTACCGGATATATTATCCTTGCTTATAGCCCCAAATGTTCTGCTGTCCTCTATGATCTTACGATTATCTCCTAAAACGAAATACTCGTTCGGTCCTAAAGTGACCTCAGATGCAACTGACAGATCGGCATTTATATATACATTGCTTTCGTATATTAAATGTCCGTTCTGGTAGAGATACCCTTCTTCAGTAATCTTGATCTGATCGCCGGGAACCCCTACTACCCTTCCGACATACTCCTTACCGCTCATCTTGTAGACCACAACTTCTTTGAGGAAGATATCATCCGAGAATCTCGAATAGACCAATGTGCTGTGGAACGAGATGTTGGGCTCCATGCCTTCCGAGGTAACAGTCGTTACTCCGAAAATAACACCGAATACGAGAAAAAGTACCAATACGAAGCACACCAGTTTGACTATGAATGCAACGAGTTCCGGGTGCTTTTTCACGAATTTCTTCATTATGCTTCTTCGGTGCCTTTCTTTGTCTTAACCTTAATTGCTACGAAAAGTCCGCCGATAAGAGCAGCTGCTGCCGCAAACGGTGCAACTCTCATCAGAATACCTGTTGTAGAAGGCTGAGCAAGATTGTTCTCAACAGTAAGGTCGAGAGCGTCATTCTTCTGAGGAGCCGTATTAACAAGTGATGCGGAATTCTTCGTATCATAATCAGATGTCTTCATACCTGTAATAGTTGCAAACTCACCGGGAGTTACAGACTGTGCAGTGTATGTGCCATCAGATGTTGTTACCTTATAAGGGTTGATCGTATCGTTTCTCTCTGACACTTCAAGAACTGCAAAAGGAGACAGACCGCAGAGGTAAGCCTTTGCCTTATCCTTGAGATTAGCGGAGAACTGACCGTCGTCATCTACAGTAACTGCGTCAAGAGCAGAACCTGTGTAGATCTCAACAGGTGTTGTATGACCGTCATTGCCGGTAACAGTGAATGAGAACGGGAACGCATGGTTGGGATCGGACATATTACCTGTGATCTGCTTCTCTACAACAAGGTTGTAAGAGATATATCTGTCACCTGTATCAAGTCCGCCGAAAGAAACGTTCCACTTATCATCAGCAGTGCCTTCGATTCCGTCTTCACCGGGATCGACTGTTCTAATGACGTCACCGGGGCCGGGGTTCTCAGTGACGAAACCAGGAACCTTATATCCTGAACCTTCATCCTTTGTGATATTACCGGGGAGATCATCCGTAAGAACGGCGCCTGCTACTGCGAGCTGTCCGGATGTGGAATCCTTGATAATGTAGAGATCGAGCTCACGAGTAGTATCATAATCACCGGTTCTCGTAATACCTGCGTTGTAGAGGACTGAAGCCTCTGTTACATCAGTGATCGTATAACGATAAACGCCTGCGTGATCAAATTTTGAAAGATCGACTTCAAATGCTGCGTTTGCAACAAGCTCTTCCTGAAGAGACGTTGCATTAGCATCGCTCTCGACAACTTCCTGCTTCGTAAATACAGCCTGTCCGTCAGACAGACCGCCGGGCTGGCCGGGCTCAACGCCCATACCGTTATTGTTTGAATCAGTTACCGTTGTTCCTGCTGCAACAGTTGCAGGTGTAGCGGTAAATGAATACGTAATGTTCGGAGTGTAAGTCTTAGTAAAACCGTCATTTACTACCACAATTCCCTTAGGAATGTAAATGGTAGTGTCGCTTCCGGTGTAAGTACCGTTGCCTCCGATCGTACCTGCCATCGCTGACATGCCCATAGTGGCGGCAACCGTGCCTGCCATTACAGCGCCCATCAAAGCTTTGGCAATCCTCTGCCTTACTGCTTTCATTCTTTGTGACCTCCTTCGACCTTGGTATCCTTAGTCTTTGAATTTATTTTTGTAATGATTACGGGTATAAAGATTCCGACTGCTGCCACAAGGAAGATCACACCGACTACGAGCGTTCTTGCGACACCCTCACCCGTTGCAGGAATGGGAGGTGTCGGCTTCGGGTTGGCCTTGAACGTAACAGTGTAAATCGACTGCTGTCCAAGTTCAGCCTTACGCCATGAACCTGTCTTACCGTGGTCTGCTATTTCATCGGACAAAACCTTGTAATCCTTGCCCGTAATCCTCGTAAGATTTTCCTCGTAAAGAGTCCATGCATCATCAGATCCGGTAGCAACTACCGCATAACTGATAACAGAACCAAAACCTGTCTGTGCAGAATTTTTCTGATAGTTTGATCCTGACTCATTAGCCGTTTCTCCGGAAATAATAAAACCCTTTCCTTCTCCTTCGGCCGGCACTTCTTCTGTCGGAAGCACCGCTTCAGTAAAAGTAATGTCTTCCGCAAGAAGGTTGCCCTTATCGTCAACGAAACGGAAGACTATATCATAGTTATCAAGAAGAATGACATCATCAGCATCTGCAAAACTGCTTGACTTACCTTCATTAACTGACTTGAATGTATCTGCATAATAAAAAATATACTCACTGATACAAAGCTTATTGCTGTCATTGATGACATAAACATCGAGATATCTTGACTCCGACATCGTTACGTTTGTAAGTTCATATCTGTAAACACCGGCAGATGTGAACTTCTCAATATCTGTACTTATAACGATATCTTCTGACTTTGTTGTCTCACCTTTTTCACATGCAAATTCAGCAAACTTGATGGTGGGTGTCTCGAGCTTCAACGCATCTTCAACACCGGGAGCAACTCCGACAGTATCAGGCTTAATAGCCAAAATATCCTTGTCAGTAACGGCTTTAAGCTCGTAAGTATATTCCTTAGCGGGATATGTGACAGGCTGATTTCCCTTATTGGTGATGATCAGATCCTGTCTGAACATAATAGAATCGGTCGTTGCTGCTGCCACGGGGACTGCTAACGTACCGATACCGAGAAACAAGGCACACAAAGTGCCTGAAAAGGCTTTTAATATGTGAGTTTTCAACATAATGTCCTCCGGATTTGACTTCATGTCGTCGTTATAACAAGGACAGTATAGCAAAAAGCCTTCCTTATATCAAGGTTTTTTGCCCAATTTACTGCCTTTGAGGGCATCTGGCTCTTAGTCAGAACGTCAGATTTCCGTCCAAAAATTCGTTCATCCTAACAGCATGTTTTGTACTATTTTGTATTGCATTTAATATACTTTACCTGCTCTCGATAACTATGTTATAATATTTATACAAACCCAAGGAGGTGACGAATATGTTCAACGATCAGAACAAGCCGATGTTCTGCAATGACGGTTCAACGATCTTCGGGCACAACAATTCAATATTCACTTCCCAGGGTGAACAATATGCCGTGCTCGGAGGTGATCTCTATAAAAACGGATCCGTCATCGCAAGAAACGTATCGGAGGAACAAGCGAAAGGGATAGTAGCGGGATTCCATGAAGGAACCTACTTCTAAACAAAAAAAGAGGAGAGCTCGATTGAACTCTCCTCTTTTTCACCATAACCTGTCCCCTCCGAGGAACCGGATATTACATTCTTTCGAAATCACCGTTGTCACTTATTGTATGACGGATCATCAATGGGTTCTTTCTCTGCATCATCAGGAATAGCACCATCGAATGCCTTAAGCATTTCCGCAGTACGGGCCTGAGTCATCACTTTCTCACCATGCTCGTTCCAATGTTCTATGAAACTCGACTTGGGATCAAATGCCATATGTTTCTGACCGTCGTAAGGCTGGTCAGGTGCATTCAGCTGGATCAGGTAAGGTACCGTAGGCTGTTCCGTAGGACTTGTGTAAGCTGTGATCGGAACTACATAATGAACACCATTAAGTTCCTTCTCATAAACATACTTGAACTTACACTTACCCTTCTCGTCTTCTACGACAGCACCCCGTGTGCCGACATTGAGACGATCTACAGGCACAAATTCTGTCTTTCTTGCTGCATCATCAAGAGCAAGATGTGTTGAAGCCCAGATATTTGCGCGAAGAAGACCAATATAATCATCGTATTCGGCAGAATTCAATCTATCGCGAAGGATCGGAACTGAACTTATGCCTCTTTCGATTGCAGCCTGTTCAACATACATCTGCTTGATATCTTTACCTGAAATCATACGCTCGGATTTATACTCCGAAGGTGTGCCCTGAGCGAGTTCATTGTAAACATAAACCGGATACTCAACATTTTCGCTTAACACAAGATCAAAATGCTGAACAGACTGACCGGGGAACTTAGTTTCGGGAATATCCTCGATAAGTCTTGGTTCGGAACCCATGCCGACTTTCCTGAGGTCAGGTGCTTCAATATACTGTTCCCTACCCTGTTCATCACGGAACGGAAGTCTGATCATGAAAGTATCATTCTTCTGTGCCCACTTTTCAGCCGTGAGACCACGGTTATTGCCTGCCTGATCTCTATAAGGTTTGATCGGAACATAGACATGATAATGTGTAAAACCATTAGCCATAAAAATATACCTCCTTATATAAAAACAAGGCGGGAGGCTATCCCACCCTGTCTTCAAATCGTATTAACAACCGAATACTTCAAGCGGTTCGGGTGCAGGCTGTTCTGCACCAACCTGTGCTGCCATCTGAGCCGCAACATCAGCTCTGTCACGCATATCCTGAACCTGCACGGAAGCTTCGAGCTTAGCTCTCATCTCTGCAAGATGTTCCTGCTGTGACTTGATCATCGAGAGGAATGACTCATAAAGTTCCTTAGACTTATAATCCGAAACCTTATCAAGTGCTGAAGAGATGTTCTCGAGTGAATGTCTGGTAGCCGGTTCATTAAGCTGTGCGTCTGACCTGTCTACAGGAGCGAGGGCGACTGCCGTCGGGTTTGCCTCGGGTGCATCAACTATGGGTTCCCTGCTTACTTCTTTCACGGTAACTACTTCGTCCTTTGTTATGATGCCGTTACCATCAATATCGATACCCATTGTTCTGAGTTTGGTTTCAAGATGATCCTTAGCGGATTCCCACATTCTGCGACCAATCGTAGGATGGTCAACTCTGTACTCGGCCTTTGCGGCCTTGTATGCAGCTTTAGCCTCCATCATATCCTGCTTAGCACGGAAATCTTCGAGCTTAGCTGCGGCCTTCTCGTTATGAGCGGCGTTGTACTCAAGATAAGCCACATAGTTTTGCATAAAATTCTGCTTTGAGGAGATGTAAGATTCCTTAACACCCTTTGCAAAAACAGAGAATGCTCTGCCGGCCTGCCAAGACTTACCGATACCGAACTTAGCAGCGGTCTTTGTCTTATCTGCAACTTCCTGACACTTCGCCTTGATCTCAGCCTTAACCTGAGCTCTTCCTTCGGGTGTATCAATACCGAGTCTCTTCTGGATCGAATAACTAAGGTCCTTGAAACGCTCACTTGTGGATCTGTTTGCTTCAACTACTTTATCACAAGCCTTCTTAAAAGCAGAAACAGGCTTCTTTGTCTGTATTTTCTTACCGCTTGAGAACGGTGCGAATGTAATAGGTCTGGACATTATTTCGCCCTCCTTATTCTGATATTTTGCACTTTGCATAAGCAAAAAATAATCTCCATATATCGTCATTATATATGGAGATATTTTAAAAATCAATAGTTGTTAATTAAGATTATCCTGCTTCGTCTGCTGCCAACTCCTCTTCGATGCCTTTGATAACATCCTGTACCCATTTGTAGAATACATCATTATGGCTTAAACCTCTGATGAGGTAGAAGAAATTACTGAAAACGAAACCGATCTTCATGTAAGCGTCTTCAGTCATCTCGTCATAGACTTCCTCGATGCCTTCGTCGTAAGCAGAAACAGCGTCGAAACTCTCAGACAAAGTCTTGTTGAGTGCTCTGTAAATATTGTCATCAAACTTGGAAAGATCAATGACAAACATCGGCTCGGCCGGATCATGAGGTTTCTTCAGGAGAGCCTTACGGTATTCCTCCACCTCTTCCTTCGGGATCTTATCGAACGCCAGCTCGATGCTTACACCTTCTGTCAACGTATCACGAAATTCTTCATTCAGGAGCAGTGACAGATAAATAACACCCATATGCTTCAGAACAAAATTAGCTCTCTTCTTTGATATGGTTCTGTCATAACTGTCAGAATTCCCGGCACATGATAACTCGATGTTACGTTTCACTACTTCGATATCGAGATATGCCACACCGTCAAAAAGATTGGACAATAACTCGACAACTGCGATTTCGGCAACGTTGTCCGAACGTCTCGTTAAATTAGTGGAAATACTCATGCTGTCCTGCCTTTCGATTTAATCATATCAGACTCATTATAGTCAAATATATCTCATAAATCAATAGTTTTTATTCAGTTATACGACCAATGTCGTAATAATACCATTCGATCGCGACGAATTTTCCTTCCGCATCGAACTCCAGGTAGAGTGAATTAAGGTTCTGATCGTATGTTCCCTTGTCTGAGAGACGGTTGTTAAGAGGAACCTTATACACAGTTATTCCCTGTCCGTTCATGCCGGCCGGATAATAGATCAGCTTGGAATCGTCAGCAACATTATCAGAAGGCTTGTATTCTGTAAGTTCGCCATAAACGTCCTCAAACTGCTGCTTTGTGCAACCAAAAGTCAGACCGCCGGGAAGAACCAGGTTCGGGTAAGGGTATGTATCACTCTTTTCCATGTAGAACTTCGTGATATAACCTTCGCTGATATCGATCTCGTTCTGCGTCGGATTACCGATATTGATGACGAATCTGTCGATTCCGCCATGAATGCCCAAAAGCATCATATAATCATCATTCAGGAATAATATCGGAACACCTGACTGATTAGGTCCTGACACAAATGTGTTCGGAGCGATCTTTCTGCTTTCGGATGCTATAGACTGTTCGTTCAGACAACAGATCTTGTCAAAACCGGGGGCACCTTCCTGTGTCTTGAACGGAGCGGGCATATGAAAGTCCTGTCCGTCAATAGTGACAAGACCGGCCTTCAGATCATCGATCGCAGTCTCATAAGGCTTGATCACAGGCGTCGGCGTCGGAGTGGGCGTCGGCGTAGGTGTCGGAGTTGCAACTGTCGGCTCCGAATACTCGACACTTTCCTGAGCTTCGCCTATTTCCTCTGCACTCATGAGAGGATCTGCGAGATAGACATACCACTTTGTGCCAACCTTAATAGTGACAACACCAAACAGCATAGGTTCGGAAACATTACCTTCGTGACTGACGCAAGCCTGGATGGTAACCACTCTTGCATCTTTGATCTCAGGCGGGTTCATTCCATACTCCGTAACCAAACCCTGCTTCAACGCATTGATACGGTTCATGCAGGAAACCTGGTTCACAGCCTTGATATCCGTAAGAGTGATCTGGTAATTTTTCTCCATTGACAGGATCTTACCGAGTTCTTCCATCTGGGACGTCTTGAGCTGTACTTTCCTGTATGACGGAGGAATGCAGTTAAATATCTCTGCATCATCAGACTGAGCCACAGCCGTGATAAAACGGACTGCTACTCCGTCGGAGGTCTGAGAGCCCTTAGTTCCATCGAAATAAAGAATAAAGATACCAAGAGCAACAGCCATGAGCAACACGAACATTGCCATGGCAACAATAATGAACATACCTTTCTTTCCCTTCTCGGGATCATAATTCTCGGAAAGTTCAACCGGTTTTACATCGATCTTTTCGATATCCTCATCCGTAATGGCCTTAAAACGCTTCGTCTGAGTTGAAACCTCTTCTTCAGGTTCAACAGGTGTATCCTCAGGAATCGGACTGCGGGGATCAAACTCAATTACGTATGCTTCTTCTTCCTGTAACGGCTTCTCTACAGAAGGTTTCGTTTCAGGCGTCGAAGGGGTTGATACCGGAGCACCGTAAACTCTTCTTGCCATATTACTTTATCCTTTCATTCAGTTCAGGACTCGGGGTAAACTTAATGCGCCTGCGGGCCGGAATCCTTACGGCTTCACCGCTGTGCATATTCTGTCCGATGCGGGGCTTAACCTTCTGCACCTTGAATGTTCCGAAATTAGGAATGACTATTGAATCGCCTCTTGCGAGACCAGTCTCAATAATATCAACGTAGGAGTCCAAAAACTTCCTTGCGTCCGCTTTCGTAATATTGTTCTTCACAGCAAGCGTCTCGATCATCTCCAGCTTACCGATCCTTCTCGGCTGTCTCTTCATTGTCTCCTTTGTCCTTTCTTATTTCTTATTGAAGCCCAGTTGCTTCTCATCTGACTCTATTTCTTTAATATCTTCGAGGATCTGCTCATAGATACCGTCGATAAATGAAAAATCGCTGTGATCTTTCTGTACTTCTGAAGGCTGGTACACAAAGATATGTACATTGCAGGTGTAACTGCCGTCTTTCTTAACGCCTTCGACCTGCACCTTCCCCTGTCCCGTATCCGTTATCTCGGCAAAATATATCTTATTCTGCTTGAACTCGTCAATATGTAGCAAAAGTTCACCACACTCAAAAAACTCGGCGTGGAACTCGTTATAGTAACCTGATTTTTCCAACACCCTGTTACAATAATCGATGAATTCCTTATGCTGCAACATACGCTTGCAACCCGAAACGAATATAAATATATAGAACGCGAGGGCTGCAATGAACGGCCGGAAATTCCTTCCGTAGTAAAAATTGACAACGAATGCAACTATGAGAAGCATCGTCAAAAGGACCCATACAAGATAGAACACGAAATACTCGAGTCTTCTCTTCTCGATACTTACTTTGGCAGATGCATACTTTGTTATCGCTGTACGCACCGCCTCGTCGAATGAATCCTTATGAACCTTTGGAAATCTAAGATTGTAGACTTTCTCTGCTGAACCCATCTTAATCCCTTACACTTACCATAACTTTCTTGTTCTCATCGTCAAAATGAACCTTTGAATAAAAACTTTTATCAAGATTATTCGGATCAACCTCGATACCGTCAACATAGAACACGTAACCATTGGAAACAGCTTCATCCCAATGCTGCCTCTTCGTATCAGGGTATACGATCGTGAAAACCATAACTCCCAACAGGACCACTATGAGAATTGCTAACAAAACATCAAGAGATTTCATGCTCCCTCCTTGGAAGGCCAATTTATCCAGTTATTGACCAAAACCGATATGGATACTCCCACTGCAACACCGGAGATGAAAACAGATGCGATAATAAAGTAAAACAAACTTTCCATCTTTATCCTCCCGTTGAAATATAAACCTTTTGAGCGGAATCATCCACCTTTACTTTCGAATACATACTGATGTCAATATTATCGGGATCAACTTCAACACCGTCGACATAAACGGAATAGCTTTTGTTCAAGGCTGTCTGCACTCCAGTCTGTCTGTCAGTCTTTCTGTATACCGTAAGGAGCTCAAGCATAAGGACCACAGCTACGAAAAACAAAATGAGAACCCCCAAAACCCTACGACCGTTTTTATCAAGACAAATGCTGTTCATTAAAACCACCCTAAATATTTCATAAATAAGATACTGAGGCTGATAAGCACGACATACGCTGCAATGATCATCAGCACTCGAAGTATCTCAATATCTTTTTCTGTTATGTCCCTTTTCATCTTACTTGAAACACATTCTCGTAAGGTCAGATACACAATTCTTTGCCGATCTTACGTCAGACGTTGTGGAAGCCACCACCACTGCATATCTCGGATCATTACCGAAAAGAATCCTGATGTGGTTGTTCTTTTCAGTCTTTACCCCAAAGCCAAGAGACTGTAAACGTCCGATACCGACCTTTGTGAGAGCTCCGTCCACAAGCGCTCCGCGGAGAGCGTCGGTAAGTTCGATATCGGTTCCGGAGGGAAAGTTGTGCTCCAGCACGTCCTTCAACACGTCGGCTTTACGTGACTTTGAAGTATTGGCGTCATGTGAGATGCTGTCATACTCCTTCTGCAGCACCTTCAGGATGACGTCCTTCCTTTCGTTAGGATATAAGTCCTTCTCTGTTGCTTCGAGAGGGACTGCCAATGCAGAAACCTCATCAATGGAACTCTCGAGGTTTGTCTGCAATGACTCGGCTTTGGAGGAAGCCTTGAAATTATCTTGTCTCAAACGTTCGACCTCAGCCTTAAGAGCCTCGATCTCGTTATCCTTTTCCTTCAGAACTGCATCAAATACTTCTGCGAGTTCCTTATCTTCAGTTGCTAATCTTTCAGACAAAGAATGTGTCTTAAAGACAACCGGATCAAAGACATATGAAATACCTCTATTGAGGCAGTCTCTTATGAGTTGGATGATAGTCTTATTATTGTTGTCACCGGCCTCAACAGCACGGGATTCACCGTTCGGCAGCACGATCGTACAATTGCCGTTTGCAGGCTTTTCCTTCCAGGACTTAAGCATAAGGTCTGCAACTGCCGGAGAAGACTCAACAACAACATGAGCCTGGCCCATAAGTTCTGCTGCAAGAGTATCGTAATCAATGACGTATGAACCGTCCTTCTTGCAGGAAACATAAACAATGGGATTAAACTTTTCGGCAAACAGCTCAAGTTGTGAGCATTGTGACTTTCGCACAACGATTGCGCGGTTATCTGTCGTGAAACCGTGGTCATCTCCGCCATACTCGTTCCAAAACAACTGCTTCAGGAAACCGGGAAGATGGAATTCATCATCGGAACTAAGACTCATAGTGGTCTTATCAAGAGTGACAGTAACAAAGGGCACCTCTTCCCTGTCATGGAAACCATAGGTCAGCTTCCAGGAAGAACCCTTATCTTTTGATTCAACAACAATACCGAGGAGATCCTCGAGCGGGAAAATGGAGATCTTTCGTTTTTCTTCGTCAGGTCCTGACTCTGAAACGAACTCTCCCTTGTCCAGAACATCTTCTGGAACATTGCAGTCAGCATAAACCGAAGATTGCTGCCATAGACGGAACATATTTATGAATGTTTTCCGTGTCAGATCTTCAGTTACTGCAAAGCGGGTATTCAATAGTAACATTGGAATTGACTCCTTTCGTATTTTTACATCCATAGTATACCAAAAAAACCCCTATCAGTCAATCGATATTTGAAAATAGTCCTAATAATCAAGGCCTTTCTTCACCTATGTATAGAATGTATAGGATGTATAGATTTTATTTGTATAGATATTAAAACACAAGAGAGAAGACCTGAGCCGAGAACGGATCGTGTATAGAATTTGAGTCAAAAATCTATACAAAGGGGTGTCTAAAACCACTGGTCACATGACGAAAAAAACGTGTATAGATTTTGGGCCAAAATGTATAGATTTTTATATCGGCTTCAAACGCAATAAACACGGGCGTTTCCAGCCTTTTGTATAGAATGTATAGTTTTTTTCTGAAACCTTATTATATACAAATTTTTTTACGCTTAAATGTACATGCGGGTAATGTGATAAAAAGAACCCCAAATTTTTTTCTTACATAAGGGGGATATAAAAATATTCTATACAATCTATACATTTTACAAAAAGTTATTGATAATCAAGAAGAAACAATGTATAGAATTTAATTTTTGAATTTTAAAAATCTATACACATCATCAATTCACACCCTTCAAAGCCCCGGAAATGCTGCATTTTTATGTATAGAATATTCTATACATAGAGGTTTATCGGTGATCATCAACAGTTTTTTCACCTCTCCTCTTCCCTGCTTTTGCAACAAACCATGGTCTAACAGTAACTTTTGCCTTATAACCCACCTTTACGAAGGTGGGTTTCAAGTAAATCTTTGCGCCCCATGAGAGGCGTGAAGAACATGTAATCAATAAGAAAAACCGGCATGATCCTAACAGACTACTCACGAGGTAAAAACAATGGAAGGGCACACCGTTATCACAAAAACAAGGGGTAACGTCACCGTTACAGCCGAATATTTGGAACAAAAGGGTGATGATGACTATTACGGGATGACCGTAAAAGTCGGCGGAAAGGAAGTGGATCCATACGTCCATTTCACGTACAACCGAGAAGACGCAGTAAGAACGATCGATTATCTTCTCGAGCATCATTCGAACATCAGGTATGATTAAAGGAGACCTAAAAAAATGAAGATGAATGGAAAATCCACAAGACCCCATTATAAGATCACTAATGATCAGCTCAAGAGATATTTCATCATAGCAAGGATCACAGGATGGGTTTTCGGACTCGGGATCATCCTCGCTATCGTTCAGTTGATGGCCGCTGCCGGCACAATGGACTATCTCGACAGAATGCACGTTGTCGACATGGCCCGTGAATCACAGGTTGACACTATGCTTATCTCAGGATTTGCAGCAGGTGTTGTTGCCATCGTCGGTTATCTCTTTGCAAGACACGTAAGGATCGATATCTCAAACGTACTCCGCAAGAGGATCAGGACAGAAAAGATCTGGATTGCAAAACAGACAGCACTCCATAAGAAAACAGTCCGTCCCGCTAACTACAAGACATTTGCTGCTGCAGCACTCTACGGAATGAAGCCTTCTTACGAGAAATACAGGTTTTTAACCGAATAACCACATATCAAGGGATGGACTCTGCCGAGTCTGTCCCTTTTTTTCAGATACTGCCGTTCAACACATAAAGGATTACAGAAGCATACGCAACAGGAGGATTTGTATTATGCGGATAGGTATGACTGAGGCCGGCGACGCCGGTTGGGACCTTTCATGGTTCAACAAACTTCAGAACAACAAGTTTGACGGAGCGATCCTGATAACAAAGTCCTGTCACAGACCCGAGTTCCAGAAAAAAGTTCTCGAACTCTACGGCAAAGGATTCCCTCTCGTGATCCACGCAGGAATCACCGGATGGGGCGGTACTCCGATGGAACCCGTCACGGATACACCCGAAGTCACTGTTGCGTCCATAAGGACGTTGATCGACAAGGGTTTCCCCGCAGACAATATTGTCTTACGAATTGACCCTATCTTCCCTACACCCGAAGGTGTCGAAAGGGCAGTTCACGTCTTGGAACTTGCAGACAAACTGATTCCTGACGTAAAACGCTGCAGAGTCTCGATCTATGACGATTACTTCCGTTCCAGAGAAGAGATCATCAAGAGAGGCTACGCACCCATAGACAACATAACCAAATGGAAAAACGAATCGGAACGCCGTCCCACCGAAGCACAGGTTGATATCGTGGCTCAGGCACTCATCAAAGCCCGTCCTGACCAGGAGTTCGAACTTTGTGCAGAACCGGAGGTTCGTGCCAAGTATCCTGACCACTTCCGTTGGTTCGGTTGCCTGTCTAAAAGAGATCTCAACAGAATGCACCTTGAGTGCCCTGAAAATGTAGGGATCAACGGTCAGAACCGTTTCGGATGCCGTTGTTTAAGAATCAAAACAGAACTTCTCACCAACAAGAAAAGATGTCCCAATAACTGCGCATACTGCTATTGGGGCCGTAACTAAAGGCTCAAAGGGGGAGATAAAGGATTCTCCTCGTCTCCCCTTTTTTTTCATTCATCGGAGGTAACGAATGAAAACAAGAGTATGTCACATCAACAAATATGGCAAAATGGATTACGACGAGACATCAGTCACAAACGATATCGTATCCGATATCGGCGGAATGGTCTGTGAACCGGAACTTTCTGACGGGTTCTGCATCACTTATGAATCTACGGTGTTCAAACCGATGAACATCCAGATCCATGCAAACAGTGAACTCGTAGAGGATTTCGACGAACTCACGGTATTTGACCTCGAGCGTCTCATCCCGAAGTTGATCATAAGGTTCTGTGCCCCTCAGTTGGCTGAAGAAGTCACTGACGTCGATTTCAATGACGGAGGACTTGTCTACTGCGGAACAGCAACCATCAACGGCAAAACCTTCGACACGGAATATGACTCCATTAGCACTGTACCCTTCGAAGTCCAGGCTGCTTGCAATTATCTCTTTGCTCACGCTTCAGAAAACCATCTCGGTGCACTGAAGTATGACCTTAAGAAGTTTTACGAAGAGTGCAAGAAGCCAGCATTCGATCAGTATCACGACCTTGTCTACAGACACTGGGGTGATAACGCTCTTGAAAGAGCAAAGAAGGAAAAATACTGTGACGAAGCATTTCAGTATGTATCAACCATCAGCATGTTCGAACTCGAAGTAATCGATGACGACCTTTGTAATACAATCCGGGATATCTTTCACCGTTATATTGAAGAATTCGACCGTGGTCACGATGACTGCCTCGTCGATGTGTATCAATATTATGGCGAACTTATTTTGTATCCCACATACAATGGGACAGATGACCCGCCGGAATTTGTCAGCGTGCCTGAATATCTCACTGAAAAGATCCTCAAAAGGTGTTTCCTGACAAAGTTCGACGATTCTATTTCAGGCTCCAAATAAAAGAGACGAATAATACCCATGTAACAATAATCCCGTACCGGAAATCTGGTACGGGATTTTTTTTTCTTACTTCTGTTTTTTTAAGACCGGATATCTTGTCATTTCCTGCCGTTCATCTTCTGCAAAAGACTGAAATCTGTCTGCTGAAGCATAGATTTCCTTATCGGAGGTCTGTTATAAGGCGGTACGTTTGAAACACTTGAAGGCTCGCTTACAGGCTGTACCTGAACAGGCTGATTCCACAAAGGATGCGCATCGCTCGCTGTCACAATATCGTCTTCAACCCTTTCGGCCCCGACCCTGTCGAGAAACTCTTCTAACGCCATTTCCACGATAGCAGTCCTCGGGATATGGCTTTTATCGGAATATTTATCCATACGAACACATATATCCTGTCTGATCCTGAAACTTCTTGCATCTGATTCTTTGGTTTTTGTCCTTGCCATCTTTATGTCTCCTTTAATACAACTGATATTTATTACTGAGCTGCCTGCAGATATCATCTTCCATAGGCTTAAAGCCGATACAGGTCAGAACCCTTCCGACACCATTTTCGTCAGTTTCTTCAGGGGTGAGTTCCGTCAAACAACAATCCTTGATCAGGAAATAGTCCTCATTTTCCTTGAGACCAAGGCTTTCTGCTGCGGTTATAACTTTCAAAAGATCGTTACGGTTCTTAGCCCTGCACACGACTTTTGTAAAGATGCCTTTGACCCACTCGTCATATATCTTCCTGTCGATATCGATCAACACATGATATCCGGTGCCTTTACAGTCAATCGTCAGTCCCCGGGGTCTTTGCATCAATGTTGTCAGGAACGCCATGCTTGCATGGGAAACCTGTGCTGCCATTTTTCCCGGCGACATCTCTAAATCTTTACGCACGATAATGAGTTGTTTCATACCTTACCCTTCATTTACGAATCCTCTGAAACGGTTCATATCAACCACATTGAATGTCCGTTCGGGGTATTTGATCTCTTGTCCTTCCTCTGTCGGCTCCAAGGTTACGATGATTCCGTTCGGTTTGACTTGTTTTACCTCGCAGAGCACAAGGCGATCGCCCTTCTTTTCTCTCTTCTTCTGGCAAAACAGGAACCTTGTTCCGACTTTGAACTGTGACATGTCCATTGCGACAAACTCAGCTTTCTTAGGACTATCTTTTTTTTTCAGGTCGTATCTGAAATTCCGGATCTTCCTTAGGTCCGACCAGGTCTTCCGAATAGTAAATACAGTGAGCACTTCCTTTACACTTGCTGCACATGGCTGAACAGAAACCACCGTCATAATATCCGCAATGTGTCTTATGTCGTCTGTCGTCTCCGCTGTGTAATGTCTCGACATGCCACGCGGTTCCGGTCATTTGGTTTACACCCATATTGTCTCTCTCCTTGTATCTGCTACTATTGTAACATTAAAGGATATTAAATGCAATACAATATAATACAAAATAATCTATATGTAACATTAGCTATTTTGCATTACAATTCATTATCGGTATTTCTCGTCTCCGATTTAGTCCTGATCAGACTGTTTACACGCTCGACGATTTCCTGCCTGCTGACACCGACAAGAGTATCGACCTGCATCATCTGACATACAATATTATACGCAAGCTCTTTTTTCTCACGCAGTTCTTTCTCACGGAGATCACGAAGCTCCTTGTTAAGCTTACGCCTCTCTTCGTTAACCTTCTTAAGTTTAGCCTCAAGTTCGGCTTCAGACTTCTGTCTCTTCGTCGCCATTGCCATATCTCCTTGCTCTTTCTTCTTTGATGGCTTCCAATGCAGCCTTATTATCATCCAGAATATACTGTCTGATATCAGACGCCAAATCCATCATACAGGCTTTACACATGACGAAATCCCGTCTGCCGTTCCTGTTCTCTACTGACATGACCTGTTCGGCCTTGCTTACACAGCAAAACGAACAAACAGGTCTTGCTTTCTCATTCACATACTTTGTTACTCTCAAACTGTGCATCATACCATTATCCTCATTTCGAAATAGTCAACAGATACTTACCATAGACATCAGTTGTATCAAACGGACCTGCAAGTCTCGAATCGTAACTGTCACCTCTGTTGTCTCCCATAACAAATATCTTTCCTTCCGGAACATCTACCGTGAAATCATCCACTGACCACTCTTTATCTTTGAGATATGTCTCGGGCACATATTCGCCGTTTACGTACAAGACACTGTCTTTTACTTCAACGGTGTCCCCACCGATTCCTATGACACGCTTTATCAGATAATAGCCACGACTATCATCTCTGATTATCGCTATGTCACCTCGGTCGACGTTCGTCGTGTATAAGAACATCACTCTCTCGCCTTCCGTCAACGTCGGATTCATCGAGGGACCGGTCACTGTCGTGTATCTGAAATTGTAGATCAACACTGTCGTGATCGTGAATAGTGCCACAAAAGCTATTACGACTGTCAGTACCTTCTTAAGCATCTGTTCCTTCTGTCTCTCCTACTTCATCAATATCTACAGGTGTTGCTACTCCGCCTAATGCAGACACACTTTCTACATAACACTGATCGAAGTCTTTGAAACTGTTGCCCCAGGCTTCTTCGCTCCTTGTTATCGTGTGGCCTTTCTTCTTGCAGGATATGTTGCCGTACAGATCCTTCTCAAGATTATCAAAACAAACAGCATCGTAGCAAGTCTGATCACCTTCATCGGCGTTATGCCATACTACCTCGTAGACAAGAACCAGGCAGTTCTGCTTAGTCTTATCTGAAGGATGATTGACCATGTATGCCTTCGCAAAATTGACTTTGGTCTTGTTCCACTTCTCTTTTTTGACCGAGCATTCCTTAATGCCGGTTTGAATGATCCGCCCTGACTGAACAAATGTCTTCAGAAAGGGCTTCACATTCTCGGAGGAAATCTCATAATCAACTGTTGTTTCTGTTGTTGATTCGCGATGAGAAGGTGTGTAAAAGATGGATGCTTCACCTTTCATAGTGTGTATCACTTCATTTACACCAAAGGCTATCAGAATGATTCCCGCCCAAATCACAAACATAACTGTGCATTTGGTTAATCCTTCTTTGACTGCTGTTGCCATGTATTCAGCCGGATTATCAGGTTTATGTTTCACATTTCTTCTCCTTTGTGCCTCTGAACACTCTGTCTTCATGTTCTATACAAAACTTGTATAACTTCTTCTTCATCTCTTTATCTTTAACGATCTTGAGAGTTCCTCTTTCTATTGTCATATCAGAGATAAAGAATGTCTCCTGAGAAAACCTGCTCATATCCATTTCCAACAGATCTTCGCCGTTTGCCATAACGATATGTGCATCTCTGGAACAGATCCCACACACTGTATCGACAAATTCATCGACTTTTTTTGTCACTTCTTTCTTATTCATAGCTATGTGCCTTTCTTATATCCTCAAGATTCCGTTGTATGTTGACTTAATGTCAGGGCAGCACAATCTATCGAGATCAGGTCCGGAATAATGAGGATTCATCCAGTCCTTCAGGTCATACATTGCTATCAGATGTTCGGGTTTATCCATCTTGTTGCCCGGACGGATAGCAGTCGTTCTTCCCTGACAATACCAATCAGGATAATCCTTCAGGATATTGAGAACGTCCTGTATGAACGTATTCCTTCCCTGTATCTTACCGTTCGGAGCATTCTTCTTGAACCAAGCCTTGTAGAGGTCATAGAGGAAACCAAACGGTACCAGATCCCACTTGAAATCATAGATAACGTCATCCAAGAACTGTCTAACAGGATCGTTATAATCCTTGTATTCAGCCAATGCTTTTCTGCAGGAAGCCGGATCGGACAACTGATAGTAGTTCATATTCAAAACCTTATAGAGGACATATTCCAGAACATCAGGTCTGCAGAGATAATCATTCTTGATATACTCTCTTTCGTGACCCGTGAAACACTTCTCGAAAGGAACAAATATCTGTCTCCTGTAGAATGAATCCGAAGTATCCTTAACTCTCGGATATTCGTTTAAGCACTGCACCATGAAACCGTAGAACTGATAACTGATAGGTGTCTTGAACTTTCTATTGATCGGTATGACATCGTGTGTGATTATCGCTTTGAGATTCGCTGCCTTATCGATAAAGGTTCCGACGTCATTCTCGTCTGTAATGATAGCCGTTGCCCTTGTCAAAGGCTCCAAAGCGAAATCCTTCGAGAAATCGGTCAAAGGTATTGCTGCATAGCTTCCTTCTCCCAGGAGATTTCTCATCAGAGCACACAGAGTGCCTTTACCGTTGTTACCGGTATTGGAGTAAAACCATACTGACTTGTTCCAAGCCACGAACGGTCTTACGATAGCACCAAGTACTTCCCACAAAAGTTCGACAACTTCATAGTCATCTGAAAGTTCTCTCATCCACGACTCGACATCCCAGTCTGTACCGTCTTCGGTATTATGAAGGATCATGTTTCTTGCCTGCGGATTATAATTGACATGGGATTTAGCCATAAACACGTAATCCGGAGAGAACGGCAGCAACTGTTTGTGTTCGTAATCAAAGATTCCATTGCCTACCGCAATAAGGTCTTTCTCAACGGTTCTGTTGACTCTCGGAGCATTGATCTTCAAAAGCTCCAATGTGTCGCTCATTTCGCGACCCGTCATCGAATAGTTATAACCTCTTGCGATTCTCTTGAAAACATCTTCATCTGTCGTGTAGATACCTTCATCAGGACCATCGTCAACATAAATGGCCAGCAAGTCATATGCAGGATCAGCATTGGTTCCGCCACAGCATATTCTGACTATCGGATATAATTTAAGCATTATATCCGCTATCTGTGAAGGAAACAGTTTGGTCGGAAGCGTCAATTTGTCGCCTTTCGCCCTGCTCTGATTCTCTACCATCAAAGTATCTCTTGTCAGAGTGAGAAGCTCTGCTTCGATATCTGAAGGACTCGGAGGGTTCTTTACATTGATCTTCTTGTTCAAATAATCATCAGTAACGCTACGGACCGTTTCATTTAATGTTCGTGCCATTGTAGCGCTCCTTAACTATCTGACTTGTTTAACTCCTGCCCTTGCATAAGAGCATCAACCTGCTCCTGGGAATACATACGCATTCCGCCGGGAAGTCTGTGATGCGGTTTTACTTTGCCCTGTTTATCCCATAAACGAACGGTCTGCTCATGCACGCCCAGTGCATCAGCAAACTGCTTTACAGTCAAAAATTTAGGCTGATTCTCCATTACGTCACTCATAGATCATACCTGCCTTAGATTTATTCAGTTTTTATCAACTTTACTCAATTTTACTCAACTTTTATATACCTGTCAATACCCAAAATCTCGAAAACTTTGACTTTATATGGAGTGTTTGGTACAATGCAGTTGTAAGGCTTAGACCTTACACTTGTCATCAGATTTATTCATGTCTCACCCCTTGTTGCATCGTCACTCACAGCAAGGGGTAAACTATGTCCGAATACTCGAAAAATCCCCAACAAAATACTCGAAAAACACCCAACGCAAAATGCAAGAATTGCACTTCAAGATCTCTCTTAAAGTGCAATATATTGCAGATTAACCCTTAAAAACGGCCTTAATAAGTCAGATATGACTTGTTATAGTTTTACTCCTGCTTCCAGGAGAGCCCTGTAATGACTCATCGTTTCAGCAGAATATTCGGGCTTCGCATATTTCGAAGCATCTACCTTATGTTCCAAACCTAAACGGCACTGTTCCATCTGTTCCCAATTGAGTTCAGGATTGCGGTAACATGCTATGTCAACTTTGTGTTCCAAGCCTAACCGGCATTCTTCCATTTGATATCGATCGAACTCAGGCGTAGAGTATAACGTCACATCCACTCCGGCCTGCAGACCCCAACGGATCTCGTTAATCTGATCATTATCAAGATTCAGTAAGTCTAATTCCATTATCAGATTATCTGTCTCGCCTTTCTTTACTTTCTTCCCTGACTATAACACACTTTTTCGTCAGAGCAAAAAAATATCGGAATAATTATCCCGATAAGCCTACTGTAACACATTTTCCTCAGATCACAAACCCTTTTTTGACAAAATAAAAAAGCAGACCGAAAACTCGATCCGCTTTTCTGTTGCATTCCTACATTAAGGAGTAGGCTTCCATGGCTGTCGCTATTATAACAACAAAAAGGTCGGGAATCAACCACGGCCTTTCTGCTGCAAACATAACCTAAATTGGAAAGGACTACCAATCCTTGCAACTATTATATCAATAGAAAGACTGAGGCGTCAACCTCAGTCCTCTAATAGCTTAACTCAGTGGTAGAGTCTTACTCGAGCTGCATATCGTCAGCTGCATCCGGTTCATCAGGAGCCTCGACTCCTTCTCTCTCTACTGCCTTAGCTGCCTTAGTAGCGTTAAGGTATGCATAGTAGTTCTTCTTGGATGCATCCCAGTCATTGATGAGCTCGTCAGATGTCATCTTGACCTTCTCATAAGCCTCTTCAACGGAAAGACCAACGTCAGCTCTCTTAAGATACTTACCGTCAGGTCCAATGAGCTTAGGATTGAGCTTCTCAACAGTAACATTATCAGGAATGTTAATGAGAGCATAATCCTTGGGTTTCTCGAGAGTGCCGGGCTTGTTGACAAGGAATCTGTACGCAGTTACCTTCTCGCCCTTCTCATTGTAGATAGGGAGCTGCACAGGATACTTTGTATAGGTCTTGTCTGAATCTTTGACAGGGAATTCCTTCGGATTCTTCACGTACTTGTGAGGAATAGCTAAAGTTTTTGCCATAGTATTCGTACCTCCTTCTTTGATACTAAGGTTAGTATACAACATATATGGAGATATTGCAAGCCAACAAAAAAGCCGATCGCTAAGGCTAAACCGGCTTTCCTGCTTGATTACTTTGAGAGAAACAAAAAAACTTGTGTTTTCCATTGGCAGTATATTATCACCGCTGCACTTCTCTGTCAACTATATCACCACAGTGATACAATAAGAATTCAGGCAATAAAATAGGGGCTCCTCGTGCCGGGTGGCTGAGCGAAACCCCTACTACTCTTGTTTGGTCTGGTACCATGTCGAAACGTTAACGTTTGGCCTACCGATCGGGTGTTGGCCCGGAGCCGGCGTAGTTCCGGCATCGGCGTATTGCCATGTGGTAATTATGATTATACTCACCTAAAGTCAAATGTCAACACTTTTTCAAAATTTTTTTAAAAAAAAGATCTTTGGACTCATCATTGCAGCAAATAAATAGGGGTCCGAAGACCCCTACCTACTTAATGACATTAGTCAGTGCTGAGAATTACTCCTCGCCCATATCGAGATCAGCAACATTCTCTGCCTCAGGTGCGGAGATCTGCTCTTCGATATCCTTGCCATTGTTAGCCTTTCTGTAGTTAGCAGAAGACTTCTTCCAATCCTCGATGAGAGCATCAGGTGTAAGCTTCACGTTAGTGAAATACTTGCTGCGTGCGTCTGCATCCTTAGGATCAAGCTGAGCATCCTTCATAGTTGTGATGCCGTCCTTGCCAGCGTAATCACGGCTGATCTTTCTAACAGAGATGGAATCACCCTGGTTGAATTCGATCTGTGCACGCTTTGAGGATGTCATCGTGATCTGCCACTTGTTAACGTAGAACTGATAGCGGTTAGTTGTCTTACCGTCCTCGCCTACCATAGGAAGGGAAACTGCGTACTTTGTAACCTCTTTGTTCGCGTTCTTAGGTGTGAACTTGATCTCCTTGATGAAGCTCTTGCTCGGATCATTCTGATCCACAACGATGTTCTTGAGATACTTCTTCTCAGCTGCCTTAAAATCCAGTGCCATAATCTTGGCCTCCTAAATAAATATTTGGACGTCTCGAAGCATTGCCCCGGCGTTCATATTTGCATTATACAGGGTGCATTTCAAAAAATCAACAAAATTTTCTCCATATATATATAATTTTTTTCAAACTATAATATATATGCGGAGACAACAAATCTCTTTTTACCTTCGGAAGTATAACAACATGTCACCAAAGTTAACATCGCAGAATCGCTCCTGTCGATACTTAACCTCTCGACCATATCATCTGCCCACATGACTTCTGTGTCGTAAACAACATAAGTATATTTATTACCAGCTGTATCTGTTATGTAGATCTTATCTCCTGCGGATACCTCTTCAAGACGATTAAATATTGAACCATACGCTTTCATATGATGGCCCAAGATCGCACAGTTTCCTGCCTGTCCCGGTCTGGCTGACTCTGAATAATGTCCCACACCATACCTTAAGGCAGTATTGCCCAAGCCTTCCGATATCATCAGTCTTGCGTTTATCTTCGGAATTTCCAACAGACCCATGCCATAAACGGTGATCTCTTCATCATACTCAGGTTCACCGATCTCAGGATCTTCACCCGCTATCGGGAGTTCGCTCTTGTGAACCGTAAATGTAAAATATTCTGTCGGCTCATGGCCTTCTGCGATGAACTGTTCTATCTGATCTGTGAGGTTTTCTACAACAAACTCTCTCTTGTTTTCGATACGACCCTGTCTCGTAACGAGTTCGATACCGATCGCAGCTAATATCGCTGCAATCACGCATCCGAAAATCGTCATTACCGTCGAACTCTTCATCAGGCTGCTTCCTCCATTTCCACAGTTGTTTCGGAAGGGCCTGTATCTTTGAGAGTAATCTTGGGTTCTGTCGGAGTTGCAACTGTCGGACCGTCAGGCTCTTCTCCCAAACTTGCCCAGGGTTCCGTTAAGGTTGTTTCCTGAGGAGTTGTTGCAATAACGACTGTCTCTGCCGGTTTGGGAACGGGCGTTGCCGTCGGACAAGGTGTCGGCTTAACCGCCGCACCTTCTGTCCTTCCCCACAACACCCTCTCTATATATGCGACAGTCTCGGGTACATCAGACTTCGTTGCATCGTAGTTAAGGATCATGTTCTGATAAACACTTGCAAAATACTCGATAACATCAGAAGTTTCATGGCCGTCACCGACTGATGTACAGTCATGAAAATCATAACGCTCGGAATAATATATCGACTTGAACTCAGAAGTACAGGACACTGTACCGTGAGCATTGTCCAAAGCATGTCCTATCTCATGTATGGTTGCACGTCTTATCGCACTCCACTTGTTGGCGATATAGACTGTCTTGGTTTCATAATCAGTGATACCGACAATACTGCCTGAATAGCCGTAGGCTGCAGCCAGATCCATGTCGGTCAATTCTATTGTCCATCCCCTTGATTTTATATAATCCATATCGGACGAAGGAACCAATGCTAATTCATCATTAAACCTGTCCTGTATCGAATATGATGATAAACCGTCGTCCTCATTATGATCAAGCAATGCCGGCGGCACATATTCCCATGCCGACATAGGCATAATGCATACTCGTCCCGGAGTCGGTGTCGGATCATACGATGAATGATAAGTCAGGGATACTCTTCTTCCCGACAATATGCCATCATCACCGAAATCCGTTACGGATATAAAACTTGCGACCCCGATCGCTACCGAGACCACCCATAAAAATGAGCCTGCGTATAACAGACTCATCTTTATAGCTGTAATGATCTTGTTTTTCTTACTTGACCGCATTCTTGAATGACTCTGCAGCCTTGAACTTAGGAACCCTCTTAGCAGGAACCTTGATCTTCTCACCTGTGGCAATGTTCCTTGCGGTTGTTGCCTTTGTCTGATAACTATAGAATCTACCAAACTGTGATACAGTTACGTCTCTGCCGGCGGCAACCTCTTCCTTAATGAGATCAAAAATCGTAACGATTGTTCTCTCTGCAGCTGCCTTTGAAGGGAAATCCTTCGGATGCTCATTCATGAGCTTCTCGATCATTTCATCTCTTGTCATTTCGATATATCCTTTCGTTGAAAAAATCTAAGTACCTTTCAGGCACAAATAGATTGTAACAAAAAGGCTTTGATAGATCAAGAGTTTTCAACAAAATTATTTAAGGTCCGTACTGCGGTTCTTTATCATCGTTATCATTATTCGGTAACGGAAGGTCCGGAGGCATTCTCCTGGGCTGTTTCGGGGTATTCGGAGTGTAACCGATCTTTTTATCGATCTGTGCGAAATACATCTTCAGACCACTACTCAAACTCTCATAGACAGAAGTGAGCTCTGCTGAATTTGCAGTATGAACGAACTCACCATGTACATCATACACACCCCATTCCGAATTTTTACGGCAAATATGATAACCGGGGGTAGGAGCCGTGCCTTCCATATAATAAAAACTTCTGTCGATCCCCTTACTGTCTTTATCTTCTGTAATATACACTGCACCATTCAGATCACCAATAGTGCAACCTGTGAACAATCCACTACCTTCGATCTTCCTGCATTCGATCATCTCTTTGATAGCAGGCTCCAACGCATCAAGTTTTGCACGCAACTGTACGTATTTGACGCCTTCTTTATTATTGGTCTTCAGTGCCTGGTCGATCTGATACTGTCTCAACTTGTCTGTTCTTTCACTCATGATTTGTTCCTCACTTTTCCAAATCAAGTCCGTTTGACTCATCACCGAACTCACCGAACGGAGCTTCTCTCTGTTTCGAAGGTTCGGTATAACCGATCTTTTTGTCTATATTATCGAAATAACTTTTCAGACCAATATTCAATCCATTGTAGAGCTGTTCGAGCTCTTCTATACCGACCCTATCTCTGTATTTACCTGTTTCCGTATCACAAATACACCAACTACTGCCATTACGAGTTATCGCAATACCATCCCACATACCGCCATTATCAGGCTTAAAGAAAGTTTCGACAGTACCGCCGTGTGTAAGTCCACGGAATGTAAAAACACCTGTTATCGTATGCATCTCTACAGTATCAGCAGTATTATGCGTTTCAATCCTTCTGCATGCAATATACTCATCAAGATTCGGCTGCAATGAATCGATCTGTTCCAAAAGCTTAGCTCTTTCAGGGGTAAGACTTGCACGCCATTCTTTGTCTCTTTCGGCAACATACTGTGCCAACAATTCTGTTCTCTTACTCATAATTCATTCTCCATTTCTCTACCGGGAAGTTCAGGAAATTCGGTAGGCAGATCAAAAGGCATCTCTCTCTGTCTCGGTTTAGGTGAAGGTACTTCTCTTCCTACCGCAACAGTAAGAGGCGGTACCAACTCACGCTCATCATCAGTTTCCAATGTATGTTCTTTTTCCATGACCTTGGCTGCTGTCCCTACAAGGAAATTAGTAGGCATGTAAGACAAAATATTCTCACTGAGAAGTTTCTTATCTATGGTAGTCAGATTGCCGATCATTCCATTCTGCTCCGGTGCCTTTGTAATGACTGCCATGTAAAAAGCCTGATCTGTGACATCAGAAATTGAAACATCACCCGGCTTTACCTTACCCTGCTTGATCTTTTCAACATCAACACGAGGCTGATAGATAGTAACAACAGGATCATCACCATGTAAATCCTTAATAGCAGGATTGTACCATAAAGCATATGCCTGGCCTTCAATCAGGAAGATCTGCGGTTCCATCTTTGCCTTATCGACATAGAACATGTCACCGAATTTAAGGTCTTCCAATCTTCCGGTCTTCTCAAAGAATGCTCCCTTAGGTGCAATAAACATAGCCATAGCATCCTGTTTCTTCAGGTAATCAAACTGTTGCATATTCGCATCAAAAGTCTTGTCGTCCATTTGTATATCCTTCCTTGTTTTTCTTAAATCAGCGTTCTTATCTTTCATTATCATGGTCCATTCCATCGGGGTGATAATAATCAGTCTCGAAGTTCGTAGGAACCAACGGTCTTATCGACTGATGTTCTCTGTTTATACATCTCTTCTTACCAAGATCGATCGCTTCAGTGAACACATTTGCAAGAGCCTTGCCTGTTGTTTCCTTCTCGCCAACATCCTTAGACATCTTATATTCTTTGATGAGCATCGGATTGACTCTCTGTATACAACCATGAGGGGCTTCCTGATCGTACATAACCATCTCAATAGTTATCTCATCACTGCCTCTAAAGTAAGCACACAAACTGTGATGCTTATCTTTATGGTCTACAAAGTCCTGCATACATGTATACCAGGCCCCCTGATTGAAACCATTCTCAGCAGGTTCATTAGGATCCGTTATGAAGTGACCGACAATACCGCAGGAGTTCGTCTTACCGCCGTACTCGCCTTTGGTATAACGCCAATACTCATGAGAATCAGCAAACACTCTCTTTATTGCTTCAGGTGAAGTTTTAGCAAGACAATTATTCACCTCGGTGAAAATATCTCTTGCTTCCTTAGCATTACCCGCACCCTTGCCGGTAATAATATCTTCGAAATCGCAGGCTTCACAGAATTCTGCAGCCAGTTTGAGTTTATCGCTGTAATCTTTCGCTTTCTTATTGTCAGACGAATTGACTCCGTAAACGAACAAAATACCGTCCGAATTGATGAGACCACTCAAAACCGCTACTGTTGCATACGGATCTTTCCTGATTCCATCTTCAAAGATGCCGGACATTGTGTTCTTCTTTGACTTCAAAGCGTACTTTGCATACTCGATATTATCCGATTCGCTATCGCCCATATCGAAACAAGCCCAATACATTTCGTTAAAAGCTTCTGCTACAGCTTTCTCGTCGAACTGTCTATTATAGATTTCAACCATAATAAGCCTCCATAGGAAAATTCTCCATATATATTGTAATGGATCGGAACCTGTTTTGCAATAATAAAAGAACCCGCAAAACTTAATTTGCAGGCTCTTTTTCAACAACATATAACTTTCGGAGACTAATCCTATGGCTTGACATTATAATAGCATAATCCCCTGATTTTAGCAATCAATTTTCTATGTCATTTGTGTGTCAAAACACCGAATTTATTGACTTTGAAATCACTTGACCGGTTTGTTGTTATCATACAAGTTTCGATAAATATATGCCTATCAACATTAACCCAAGGCATAAAACAACCGTACTCCAAACTTTGATCCGTTTCACATTGATCAACGAAATGATATCAACAATCGTACCCAGAAGAGAACAACTGATACCAATTGCAAATATTCCAAGATGAATAAAATGCACTACCAAAGTTTGATCCAAAATTTAGTCCCCCAACTCGATTCCGTTATCATCGCTCGGATCTTCCGGTGCATCGACCAAAGGTCTGCGCTGCATATTTGCAGTCTTCTGATAAGACTCAACCGCTTCTATCAATGTGCTATTGAATTCAGCAACTTCATCAGCGTATGCTCTGATACTGTAATCCTGACCATTAAAACCGGTACGCATACACCAAATATCGCCATTAGAATGAATGAAATAAGCTTTCTCCATCGTTGTCATACGAGGCTGTACGGTATCACCGGCTCTCGTCAACTTAATCGTCGCATCTTCATAGCTTAAATCTATGCAATCAACTTCATGACCACGCAAAGCTGATTCACGATCAAACACAGCTTTGATATCAGCACCTATCGGATCTGATAAATTGCACATACGCGTAATGTGATCAACCAATTTTTGTCTACGCTCTTCATCTCTTGCGATCTGTTCAAGTCCGCCATCCACTAAATACTGCGGAATCCTACCTGAAGAAAATGTGCCCATAATTCTTAACCTCCGAATTCATCTTCTTTACTATCGAAATCAGGATTATCTTCCGGAGCATCGATCAACGGTCTGTTCGGAGCATTCCTGTTTCTATTTCCAAAACTAAAGACACCTTTGTGTTTCGGTTCTTCATATCCGATTTTTTTATCAATCATTTCGATCTCATGATCAATACATTCATTGACAGTGTCGCAAAAATATCTCATTTCTTCAACAGATGCATTCTCAGTGCCGCGCTGCCACATACCATGTTCTGTATCCATCTGATTTACTCTGAGTTTATCGTCGGATAATGCGTATGTGGTCGCAATAACTGTTTCTTCTCCATCTAAACTATGCTGAACTAAAGTGACAGCTAAATCATCCAAGTTTCCCTTGGAACCATACCCGCATGTAAGTTCATGAAAAAAACCATTCTTCTGAAACTCGATCTTCATCTCTTTTCGAGAATTCTTGCTTTCTTCCAAAGCAGCTTTATATTCCATTAACTTTTCGACTTTTTCAGGAATAGCAAGCAGTTCCTTTTTCAGAGCATCGATTTCTGATCTATTCGGATCAGCTTCCTTGTTCTTCTGTAAAAACTCCTGGATCTTCTTCATACGTGCATCCATATCATTCATCTCCTAAATCTCTGTCTTTATCCGTTGTATCTTCAGGTACGCCTTCAATAGGCTGGCGTTCCTTTTCACCATATTTTCTTTCGTACAAAGCTTTGACATACGCAAGTCTGCCTTCAAGAGTTCTCTGTTCCGGTTCTGACGGATACGGAACAGGAATACCCATAAAGTTGCCACTTACACATTTCTGTGAAATAGACGCTCCGAAATAATACTCAGGGTGATTAGTCATGAGCCACTTTTCAGCATCCTCAAGCGAATGCACATCTTCGGGTGCCCAAGTTTTGAATTCAACTTCCTCATACCTTCCGAAATCATCGGGCGTTGTTGAATAAATGGCACCCCTTATCTCATAAGGAGCATTATCGTGCAGCTGCTTGAATTCATGCTGCCAGAACTCGCATTTATCAAAGTCAGGGTGATCTTTGCCGATGATTTCCTCAACAAATAAATCGCCTGAATAAACACTCAAATAATCTCCTTCGACCGGATCACGTCCGCCAAAAGTATTATTGTCTTTATTTACGAACTCAACATTGAGTACACGGAGCGACCAATAACCGTCATCATCCACAGGGAAACGATTCACAGCTACATAACCTGTATAATAAGGTTCGAAATTGTCACAACGATAATTAACAGCTTTCACTTTTGCATATGTACCTTCAGGGAGATCATACAGCTTACGTGTATTCTCTCTTAAAGCATCTGCTGTCTTATTAAATTCCACTCTTTTGGCTAATGTCTTCTTCGCTCTTTCATCAAACACAGCATCAATAAGTAAAAACGCTTCCTTATTTGCTTCTGTCCATGTCGGCTGGGGAATGACTTCACCTGTTTTGCAATCACGGATCTGATAAGTTGTCTCAACACCTTCTGATCTTGCCGGAACAATTCCATTCATAAGACGATCATAATTCATACCAAGACAATCTTTTCCATCAAACGGAGTTGCGCTGCCTTCGCCAATAACGCTATAAACTTCGTAAGCCTGATTTGACGCAGCTTCACTTTCCCCATACAGATACAACATGATATCTTCTCTTGAATCGAAAAATATAATGTCTCTGTAATGATCCTGTCCGCACTTGGTCTGTTCATAAACCATCAAAGGATGATTATCTTTCAATTCCTGAATGACAGATTCAGGGACATTGCCAAAAGCATTAACGGAATAAGCAACCCTGTTCTTATACTCAAACATGGTTGAAACAGGTACTTTTTTAACCTGCGGATACTTCTTTGAATAATCAATGTTCATAATCAGTTTCCTCCAAACTGTATATCATCTTTTGCTGTATCTTCCGGTTCCGCAATGTCTTTTGCACCGTTCAGACGCATCTGTGTCTTTATCGCATCAAGATCTAACGGAATAATCTGCTGATTATCAGGATCCCAGATCTCATAAAATACGTCCTGAAGAAGATTATGATCTTTATCAAAGAACATCTGATCCAACGAACGCCCGTTCTGATATACGTCTGCTGTCCCCTGCACCTTCTTCATTGCATCAGTATTTACCTGAAACTCAATTGCCAATGCCCTGTTGATCTCATCAACAGACGCATATTTCAAACGTGTAGTATCACATATGTTTTCAGTGGCGATCGTCTCTTTGTTATAAACATCTCTAACAAGTTCTAACATAATCAGTCCCCCATTTCATTATCATCATTAAACGGCCCGGAAGGTTCCTGTAATGTAAAAGGTGCCCATTCACTGCCAGTCACAGGCGGTTTAACCGGTCTGATCGACATCGATTTAGACCAATCTTCAAGATTTTTCAGAGTATCATCTGTCATGATATTACCTACCTGCTTCATAGTATCCTTCACGCGGATAGTATCTGCACCGTCCTGTCTGCTAAGAGCGCTTGATATCCTCCGCAACCACGGATCGGATCTTCTTGCACACTCTTTGATTTCCGCATGCATCACCTCTTCAGCGTTTAACTGTTCACACAGATCACAAAGAACATAATGGGCGTCAAATTCAGGATCACCAGGCATGTATTCAAGTGATTCAGGCCAAACAGCATCATTTAACTCATACTTACCGGAAACCTGTCTTGTCCACTTTGTTACAGTTTCCCCGTGGTATTTTTCCTCATAATCAACAAATTCTTTCATAAACTCAGAATAATCGTCATACACTCCCCTGACATCAATATACAATTCTTTACCTCCCATATGAGGCGGTAAAACGACAACACAATACTCATGAGCAAAATTAGTATGATTCCGGGGATCATTATCATTGGCATAAGCCCGTTCTGTTACAACACGTAATTTATCTTTATGACAAAAGCCATAAGCTAAATGATTTGCCACAACATGACAATAACCGTGTAACAGATCATAACCTGTCACAGTATTCTCATACCTAAAAGCTTCTTTGAATTCACCCTGGGCTTTATCGCTCAGCTTAAACTGTTTCAACTTCTCAACAGATATCATATTGAGCTCCTTTGACAAATCTCCATATATATTGTACCTGATCAGCATCACTTTTACAATAAAAAAAGAGTCCCAGAAGGACTGGAACTCTTCATTATCAGTGTTATTTCTCATGAGAACACCATGGGTAGGTAAGTGCACGGTTTGAGGAGATCTGAGATAACACCGCATACGTACAAGCAATACCAAAAAAAAGGTTAAAGCTTGATATCATTATACATCAAATCAGTTCTTTTTGTAGAGGGCTTTTGTTCCGTCATCGTTTGTAAGCCAAAGACCGGATTCATCAATAACGTAAGTCTTTACAAATATCGTCTCTCCGTCTTCACCACGGATATCAAGCTGTGTTCCGTTATCCGTCCAGGTGAACGGCATATACGTATCGTCTTTGCAACGCATTCCGGAACCGCCCTCATCAAAAGCATATATCTCAGTCCCATCTTCGCTTATCCACTCGCCTATTATGGTTGACTCGGCATAAGCTACGTAGGATTCAGCGAATGTACCCTCAGGATAAGTTTCTGTAGTTGTTGTCACTTCAGGCGGTAAAGACGGTAATGTCGATTCTGATACAGTCGGCTGTTCAGCTTTTTTGCACCCCGCCATACAACAAACAGCAACCAGAGCACATGCAACCAATCCTCTGACCACACACTTATTCATGCTTAATTCCTCCGCAATATCTGGGCAGAATACCTCTGAAACGAAAATCGTTGGTTCCCATTTTCTCTGTATGAGACATACGGTACGGACACTTATCGTTTTCACAAACGTACCGTTTGATATATGTGGTTTCATTGCCGGATCTGATCATGTCTGCCCGGATGAGTTTCTTTGTCGGTTCATCGCAATCCTGTTCCGTACAATCATGCTGCAAAACCACATCTAAATTACGTCTTGCCATGCAAATAATGACCTTTCATTTGAAATCTCCTGCCATTATAATATAAAAAGCCCTGATAAATCAAGGCTTTCTTAAAAGTATATCACTTTAATCGGAATTAGTATTCGTAACTATCGTCACTCTTCTCAGGTTTTTCAGGTTCTTTTACCTCAGTTTCGTTGAACAATTCATCTTCGATCTCGGGTGCCCGTTCAGGATCTGAAACAACCTTATCTTCAGACAAAGCATATTTTTCGATCTCTGACATATGTTCTTTAACCTCAGGCCAGAACTCCCGGCATATTTTTTCCTCGACTTTAGTATCATAAGGTCCGACGAAAGTCTCGCCATCAGCATTTGTGACCTTATCAGGATAAAAAATATCCCAAGATTCGATCATCTTGCCGTAAAGCGGAGTATAAGGATCATCCTCACGGAATACACAAACAACAGGTCTGTAATCTGCTGCTTCCGGGATTGACTCACCCTCTGCAGGTTCTCTGTCAATGCCTGCCGCTATTCTCAGGAAATAACCCTTGCATTCAGCATCTGTCTGGCTCGACATGTGACGATTGTACCAATCTGTCTGATCATGAACCATATCTTCAATATGAATACCGTTGAGCGTCTTACCGCCATAAATAGTATGTGACATAATTATTCTCCAAAACCCTTATCGTCAGAAGGCTGGTCGGCTTCAGGATCGTTAATAGTGATGCCGAAAGGCTCTAATCTCTGAACTTCTTCCTGATAATACTTATCTATGCGGTCTCTGAACATAACATCTTTTTCAGAATGAAGACGAATGTCTTCGAGATAATTGATGTACTCGTCGTAGCCACAATATACCTTACCCATACGGGCTTCATTAGCTTTACGCCAATCAAGATATTCTTCTTCGTTCATGACATACTGTTTCGAAGAGGCTACGGCAGCAGATGAACGAACAATAGCAGAAAGATCTTTTTCATATATTGATTCACCCGTCTGCTTATCGATATACATAGGATCATCTTCTGCATCAGGACTGAATCTCAGATCAGCAGTATTCTTAAAACCGCTGCCGCTGGAATACTCATCCACAGTTTCAGGAGCCTTACCGTTCTCGCCATTAGGAACATAGAATTCAACTGCAGCCACGCCGGGATCATCTGCATCCATTTCAACCCATGCTGTCACAGGTTTCTCACCTTCATAGAGATAAGGCAGTTTCACCCAAACTTCTATGAAACGATGGGGGCCTTCCTCTGCATCTACATGATATGAATGTATGTCTGTGACCTCAATCCTGTTATCCACTTTCTCAAGATCGATATAACCTTTCGGCGGTTCCTGATCGCCAAAATGCCAAGCTTTGATCAAATTATCATACTTGGAAGGATCTTCTCTCGCCTTTAACCATATGGATTCAGAATAACGGCCGGTATCATCGCTGGCACCGTTTTCTTCAACACACATCTGATCGATAAGATCTTCATCAAGTTCCAGATCCACTTTCGTGGTATCGTACATAAACGTGCCGAAACGACCGCTGTAACGCTTCCAATTATTATCTCTCTGAGTAGCCATAATTTATGCTCCGTACTGCTCTTCGTAAACCGTTGATACATCAGAAGGTGCATCGATAAGTTCTCTCTGTTTTACAGCACCGTATTCTGCAGGGCCTGCTTTATAACCATAAAGGTCGCACGCCCACTTTATATAATTCCTTCTATTCTCAACAGACTCATACTCACCATCATCGTAATAACGATTGCCGGGACGGGGAATTTCCATCTTCGCATGTTCGTTACCTTCCTGCTCAATAGTTGCGCCCATATAATAATCAGGATGTGTACTTATAAGCCAATGTTCTGCCTGTCCGAAATCTTTAGCAGGAACTCTCCACTCCTTAGTGGCAACAACATTCTTATACTCGATATTCTTACGACCGTCCTCATTCGTAACAGTCGGAGTAGAATCGAAAACACGACCCGTAACTAAAAAAGTTACTTTAGGATTAACTTCTGCCATAACAAACATCTCCAATCTTCAGATTTTATACTTTAATTGATTATACAACATATATGGAGATACATCAAGAGAACTGATTTTCGTCCTCAGCCGTAGGTTCTTCAGGAGCATCAACTAACTCTCTTGCAAGCTGATCCTGCTGTACCAGAGTTTTAGTTTTCAATATCGTGCCACTGCTCTCTATTGACCTGACTCCATTTTCCAAGAGGGTTTTGATCCTGTTCTTATCGATCCTTACTGATTTTCCTGTATCAGCTTCGATCAGAGAATAATAAGAACCAAGCTGTAAACCAGAATATGCGGCATGAATTGCACCCTTCTTTAATACACCATCAGGATTGTATTCCGTAGGCTTGCAAGGCTGATCCCTGTCGACCGACTGTAATGTTACAAAACTGTTCGCCTCGTTTTTGCTTTCTGTCTTTGCACGATAATCGGCAACATCGATGGCAATAAACGAATATGCATCATTCAGATCTTCGAAAGTATGGCCCATATCTTTACGACCATTATCTGTCAGGTAAGTATAATTAACAAAATACTTTCCGGGTATAACGATCTTACCGGGTTCATTGATTATCCTGCTGTTCTGTATCGCACGGTCTTCTGAAGCCATCTGTGCTTCAACCTCTTTAGATGTCTCGTACATGGTCTGGATCCTGTACGCAGAATAAACCAGTGTCTTCGTGTTATCACTCTGTGCAGGATTATACACGCGGACCGTGTACTTATCTTTAGCCAGGAACACGTCAAAGCCGTTACAGTCACGTCTCGTGGTAACGTCTTTGGCCTTTACCATAAAATTCAGAAAACGCTGTCCGACGCCTTTAATGGTTACCGGCAGAGATATCTGCCTCCACTGGTCATTCTCAGGAACCAAACTGATATATTTCTGATCAACACTGAATAACTTGTGTTTCTCGTATGCCATTATCAGGAGCCTCCGAGACCATACTCATCGCTACCCTCAAAATCAGCAGGATCCTGCGGTGCGCCTTCGATAAGATGCTTATTGAATCTGGAAACAGGTCCCATCGGAGGTACCTTCGGGGAAACATCATCAAGTTTCCATTCGAGCTTTGCGCTCGCACCTCTTCCAGTCATGATGTGCTTAGTGGCGGCTATGTCATTCTTCATATTTGCGTTCGGGGTCACATCCATCATATCTCTTATACGATCTCTCGTGTCCTTACTTACAGGTACAACAATGTCATCTAAACCATCAGACAAATCAGTCATAGCCAAGCTCATACGATCAGATTTCTGACTATTATCAAACTGACCGAACTCTTTTAATCTCCTAATTGCATCTTCATGAAGAAGACTGAGAACTTCCTGTTTCCTCTCATCCGGAAGTTCTACGATGGACTTTTCTCTGAGCCTCAAAGAGATCTCAGTTAAATCACCTCTATCATGCATCTGATGTCTGTGAGACTCAAAATCCTTCAGATTATCTTTCAACAATTCTTCTGTTTCAGCAGCAACCTCAGACGCCTTTTTACGTTCCCAAGTAAATATATTTATACAAGGAACATCCTCGGTACAATTGATCGTCTCGACCTTGCCGTCCTTCAATATCTGATAACGGATGTCATTACTATACTGCGGTCTCGGTTCCCAAAAACAATTGGGTTTGACCTCATCATCAAACAAGGAATGATATATTCTTCCCTTAGCCACAATAGGTACGATCTGCCCCTCGTGTTCACAAACATAAGGTGTCAAGAACTGATAAAAATCCTCATCACCGATATGTTCATCGTCCTGATAATAATAGTAAGGACTGTCCAAAGTGACATCCATTACTTTGTATCCCTTTAACTTACTCATGTGAAGTCCTCCTCATCATTGTTATATGTATTTTACTCAAAATCAATCTCCCATATCGAAATCATCATTGAAACCGTTATGAGTCATACCTTCGACCATCGCAGCCAACTGGGCATCGCTGCGTTTCTTCTCTTCCGTGGCTTTAACCACAGCCTGTGCGATCGATTCTTTCGTATCGGAAGGATCGATCTTAAGCATATCTTTCCACTGCTGTTTCGCAGTATCATACATATCGAAATCCTGATCGATTGCAGGACAATAAAGTTTGATTGCCTGTTCTCTCTCCATCTCAGTCTCATGAACCATGTTCCAGGGAATGAACGCCCAGACTTTATCGCTCAGGCATACACCATGCTTATTGATACAGTCTTCTTTGACTATACCTCTGACACGTTGCCAAGTTTCGGCTTCCACGCCATAGACGTAAGCTTTACCGTTACCTTCCTGTATCAGCTTTCTTAAATCCTTTTCAGTCATGGCCGTTAGCCTCCGAACTCATCCTCTCTGTTATCCTCCAACGCTATTTCAAACGGAGGAAGCTTCTCACGCTTACAATACAACCTTTCCGGTGCATCATACTCATATACCATCCTGGTATAATCCTTAACATTATTAATATTCAAAGGGCGAATTTCACCTGAATGATAATCTCTTAATGTGAAATAGAATGAGGACTTATCCTCTACTGCTACAAAATTCAACGATCCGGCCGGAACTATGATATGTTCACCCTGATGAGTGAGCTCTTTATCAGTCTCAACAGAAGACACGGAACCGATCCTGCCATCATGGAAGCCTGTTGCATAAATTTCAAATGCAGCAATCCTCTCAGCCATTTCTTCTGAAGGCATAACACCATACATACGCAAAGTACCGTTCTCCTTAAACGACAATGACTCAAGGAGATACTCGCCCTTCTTGTTTTTACGGACTTCGTTGGGATCACGGGAACATTCCATATCATTGTAGAATTCGATTGTTTCCTTGACCGTCTTTTTCAGTTTCTCTGCGTCCATATATACGCCTCCGATAATATACTATGTTAATTATACAACATATATGGAGATTTCTCAACACAGCCTTTACTTTAGGGCCTTCCAATGGTATACTAATTAAGTAAAAACCATTGATAAATGAGAGGATTTTATGCACGACATATGGAACCCCTGGCATGGATGTACAAAGTGCAGCGAAGGTTGTCGTCACTGTTATATGTACTTCCTGGACAAGCAACGAGGAGTTGAACTCTCCCCGTCTGTTTGCCGACGAACAAAATCATTTGACTATCCTCTAAAAAAGGACCGTCACAAGCAGTTCAAAATCAAGTCGGGTGAAAGAATCCGTGTAAACATGACTTCTGACACATTTCTCAAGGATGCAGATCCTTGGAGAGATGAAATGTGGGATGTTATCAGGCAAAGGCCGGATGTCATCTTCTGGCTTTTAACCAAACGTCCTGAACGCATAAAGGATCATCTCCCCGCTGATTGGGGTGACGGATGGGAGAATGTCTCCATGAACGTAACCTGCGAAAATCAGGAAATGTTCACAAAGCGGCTTCCTTACCTTCTTGATGTACCCGCCAAGCACAAAGGTTTATGTCTTGCACCCCTGATATCAGATATTGATTTAACCCCTGCCCTGATCACAGGTCAGATCGAAAACGTCGGTTGCGGAGGCGAAAACTATGAAGATCCCCGCCCCTGCCGTTATGAATGGGTTAAACACATCTCAGACACCTGTGCTGAGCATAAAGTCAACTTCTGTTGGTATGAAACAGGAACCAAGTTGATCTATAACAATAAGCTCTACTTTATGCCTTCCAAAGATGTTCAGTCCGAACAGGCTTACCTTGCCGGCCTGAATCATCACTTTTACGACATAAAGTTTGACTTAAAGCATCCCGACGGCACACCGGTTGAAGACCCTTACGAAAGGCTTTACAATATTCACAGATGCCTGCATTGCAGCAACTCTGAAATGTGTAACGGCTGCAGTAACTGCGGTGCCTGTGATACAATAGACCTTGTAGACTTCAGGACCATTCAGAGAATGAGAAAGGAATAACTTATGAGACGTAAACCGCTTGTTTGGAACGCATGTCTTTACAGTAACGGATCCTTCAAGATATTTAATATCTTCGACCATCCCGGTTTTGCTGAATCCGTAAAGAAAGATTACAAAAAATACAAGACTGACCGTGAAGAGTTCGAAAAACGGCTCAAAAGTGAGCTTCGTTATTACTTCTGGAGCAAGTGTGAATACGAGATCATTCTCTCCCCTTGGCCTCCTCATGGTGATGACAAAGATAAGAAAATCGATGTTTTTGATCAGATCGAAATGAACTGGGACCGGTTTAGAGAATATGTCTGGACTTATTATGCAGGTCCTGCTTCTGATAAACTTCGTAAACCTAAAAATGTTTCAGAAGACATAGAAAAGAAATAACGTGTGGATTAACAAATAAAACCCTTGAAGGATCCTTCAAGGGTTTCTTGTTTATGCTGCCATTCCACAGGCTTCTGTAAGTTTTGTCACCGCTTCTGCCTTCTCTTCTTCGGTATCGAAGTTGATCGTCAGTTCACGTCCTCCGGAAAAGAATACCATCACCTG
>JAEEGL015138418.1_pt1 | contig 150596 bp, 101 predicted proteins | sample 9134231 | NCBI WGS metagenome assembly JAEEGL01 (sample SAMN16246548, study PRJNA631951) | gut metagenome | biome: gut microbiome; feature: rumen; material: fiber-attached | host: Bos | place: Iran: Karaj | collected 2018-10 | reverse complement strand
TGAATTTTTGTTAATTTCACAGCATAAGAAAATTCAAAAAACTAATTTTAGAATAATAAGTTTCAACTTAACTTTTCAGATTTAATATCTATAAATAAAAAAGTTTATTTTGTTAGTTGCAGTTTAGCCATAACAAATAAAAAAGTTATTTATGTACTTCAGAAAAAAATTTTTACATAGATATATTACCAGACTATAAATTTGGTAATTCAAATTATGCTAAAAATAATTAGATTTGTCTTTGGATATATAACATTTAGTGCAACGGGTAGGTTCCCAGAGAGATTTATAAATTTAACTGGTACTAAGGGGATCTGTCTTTTTGATGTGCAAAAAAGTAAAGACGGTTTTGTATGCTCTAGCATTGCTACAGAATTTCCTGTTCTTTTAAAATTAGCTAAAAGATCTTTTGTAGATATTAAAATAATAAAAAAAAAGGGCATCCCGTTTATATTAAAAAAATATAAAAAAAGATACGGAGTCATAATTGGAATGGTTCTATTTATTTTAATACAATTTTTGTTATCTTTTTTTGTTTGGGATATAGGTGTTTGTGGAAACAATAATATAGAATCTGAAGAGATTTTAAATCTAGCAAATGGTTTTGGAATTAAAAATGGAATTTTAAAAAGTAGTATAAATGCAAGTATATTAGAAAACTATATTTTAAATGAATTCCCAAATATTTCATGGGCATCTGTAAATTTAACTGGAAGTAGATTAAATTTAGAAGTAAAAGAAAAAACTATTCCCCCTGAGCTAATTCCTTCAAACTTTCCATGCAATATAATTTCAGACAGCGATGCCCAAATTGTTCGTTTAGAAATTTATAGTGGTAAGCCAGAGGTAAAAGTAGGAGATGCTGTAACAAAAGGTCAAATTTTAGTAAATGGAATTACTGAAGACTCTTTAGGAAATAGTAAATGTTGCCAAGCAGAAGCAAAAATTTTTGCAAAAATAAAAAAAACAATAAAAGAAGAAATTTACTTAGAACAAATAAATAAAATTAAAAAAAACAAAAAAATAAAAAGAAAAAATCTTACATTTTTTAACGTAAATATACCGTTAAATTTTTTACCTATACCGAAAGGTAATTATGAAAGAAAATTTAAAGTTAAAAATTTAACCTTATTTAATAAAAAATTGCCAGTTACATTGTATGAAGAAATATGGAATAAATTTGAAATAAATAGAACTTTTCTGGCATTCCCTAAAGCTAAAGAACTAGCTTTAGAAAATATTAGTCGTAGGGAAAAACTTGAACTAAATGATATTAAAATATTAAATTATGAAGATAACTTTAAAAAATTTAGTAATAGAATTATTCTAAACAGATTTTATACATGCATTAAAGATATATCCAAAAAAGAACAAATAACAATGAGATAACTGAAAGGTTTATTAAAACTCTATATTACTTTAATTAATGTTAAAAATGTAAACAATAATAGAAAACTTTATTTTGAAGTAAAATGATTAACAGAAAACGAATTTATCGCTACCAAAACGAAAATACTAAACTTAAAATATTTAATTTAAAACAGGTAAATTAGTTAGACAACGCTAAAACTGCATAACTAATACCAAATTACATTCATAAATAAAAGACTAAATTTTCAATTATTTCTTGAGGTATCCATTTTTTAAATCATATATTACAGCTACAATTTTTGAAAAGATATCTCCATTTTCTTATATTAATCCATTTTTTAATTTTTTATTAACAGAGTACACTTTTATTTTCCCATATTTTAACATTTATTTTATTTTAGCACGACCTTAAAGTAGTACTAAATCTTAATAGATATTCTGCTATCTTGCCTACTCTGAGATGGTCAATCCAAAAATTGGGCAAAGATTGTTACTAAAAAATTGGTTTTTGAAATCTTTTTTAACGAAATGTCCGTAATATGTTATCTGTTAATCTAACTACTTTTAGTACTGACAAACCAATTAATTCCTTACTTTTTCAATCAACTGCGGTCCACAATCAGATGTTTTTTTATATACATACATCTCATATAACGACAGTGCTAAAAGCAGACAGATATGTTAAAGTATATGGTTTGGTAGAAGTAAAAATATGCCCACAATATGGGTTAATAAAAAAGTTTAAAATGGATTTAACTAAGGCAAGCAGATATAAAGATCCTGAATATACTTAGGTATCAAATTTTCATGTTAGGGAAACATATTTTTGTGTTATCTATGCATTTTTTGTACTGCCACTTCGATTCTATGCATGCTCTCGTGGTATAACCCACTAAATTTATTTTTGCAAATATTTTCAAGTTACCCTCACTTTTCCCAGTACTTTTTTGCGAATTTGCCCCGTCTGACGAGGGTACCTTTTAGGTGTACTGTGAAATTTTCTATAAAAAACAAGGCATCTATAGATACCTCCAGGCAAGTTAAACTCAGAACAGTCTTCATACTTTGCACCTAAGGCTGTTGCAGCAATTTCACTTTCCTCGATCTCTTTTTGTGCTTTTTTAGATTTCATTGCTATAAATTGACCATTCTTTTTTATAAAAGGAACACAATACTCCAAAAGCTGGCTCATCGGAGCTACCGCACGAGCTAGCGCAAAGTCGTATTGCTCCCTGTAAATTTCCATTTTCCCAGCAAATTCAGCCCTAAAATGCATAAGTTCCACATCTCTTAAGCGTAGATCGCCCACAACTTCTGCAATAAATCTTAATCTTTTGTTCAATGAATCTAATAGAGAAACTCTCAAGTCTGGTCTAACTATCTTAAGCACTAACCCGGGAAATCCCGCACCCGTTCCAACGTCTATTGTTTTTGCATTCTCTGGTATATTAAGGTGCTTTAGAAGTACCAAACTATCCAAGAAATGCTTTATCACAACATCTTTTTCTTCAGTTATAGACGTTAAATTTATTCTCTTGTTCCACTCCATTAGCATTTCAAAATAGATCTGCAATTTGCCAAGTGTTGAAGCATTTAATTCTATTCCCTCTTTTAAAGCACTTTCCTTAAGAAGATTACTAAAATAATTCATTTCGTTACTCCTTATTTTTGCAAAATAATCCTATTCAAAAATAAACAAATCAAAAAACTTAACAAACAACAAAAATAATTAGTCAATCCACCTCTTAATTATAAACTACTACACATTATATTAACAAAATTTGTTTTATACATCCAGTCTTATTTTAGTTTATATAAAAAATAATGTCTATCTTTTTTTTATTAATTAATATCTAATATAAAATTTATTATTTATTTAGTTTTTATGTGTTAAAAGACATATATATTTAACATTAAACTTTTTGTAAGAAAAAATAATTGAATTTTTGTATAAACTTATATTTTTTAATAATATAAAATTATTGCAATAAAGTATTAACACTAATTAAAGTTGTTAATTTATGTGCTGTAAAATTGTAAAATAAATGTCGAAGAAATAATTAAAAGATTAAAAATGCGTAGCGTAATTTCAGGATTAGTTGTTTATTTTTTGATTTATAATTCTATGTAATTAACTAAATTCAGCATGAACTAAGGCCGCAAAAGACAAAACATATTAAGAAAAATAGCAGTGCTAAAAGTTGATATATTAACTGATACCTTGCAAACATCACGTTAAAAAAATTCTAAAAACCAATTTTTGGTAACAATTTCAACTTAATTTTCTGTTTTGAACACACTCTTAAGAGGGAAAATATCAAAAAACTATCTGTTAGGGATTAGCACTGACAGAAAAATTGATGTGGAATTTTTAACAATTTTGTACTCTCAAAAAAATCGGATGTAATTATTTGAATTGTAAAAAACACTTAAAATAAAACTCTTATTAAACTATTAACAAGGAAACAAAAAGTTAAACCTATCAAAGTGGGTAATATAAAGGCAATTGCTGTATATTTGGTGCTTTTAGTTTCGTTATGTATTGTTAAAAGAGTTGTACCGCACGGAAAGTGCATCAGTGAAAAAGCCATTGTGCATATTGCTGTTAATAAACTCCATCCGTTGTTAACTAGAAGTGTATATAATTCAGTTTGACTTGAAAGCTCTGTTAAACTGCCTGTACATAAATAAGACATAACAATTATTGGTATAACAATCTCATTTGCCGGAAAGCCTAGTATAAATGCCATTAAAATTACTCCGTCTAGACCTATTAATTTTGCAAATGGATCTAAAAAAGATGTGCTGTAGTTTAAAAGACTGGTGCTATTAATACTTATATTTGAAAGACACCATATTAATAGTCCTGCGGGTGCTGCAACTAGTATAGCCCTGTATAGCACTAATAAAGTTCTGTCAAAAATAGATCTAACAATTAAGTTGCCAATTTGAGGTTTTCTATACGGAGGTAATTCAAGTGAAAAATGTGATGGAACTCCTTTAAGAATAGTTTTAGATAACAGTTTTGAAGTTATTAAAGAAACAAATACACCAAACACAATAATTAAAGTTAAAAGTAAACTTGAAAATAAAGATTTATATCTTAATGGTGCATTCGCGGTAAAAAACATGGTTATGATAGCTATTAGTGTGGGAAATCTTCCGTTACATGGAATAAAGTTGTTCGTTAAAATAGCTATTAATCTTTCTCTTTTAGAGCTTATTATTCTGCATCCAACGCAGGCGCAGGCATTACATCCAAAGCCCATACACATAGTTAAAGATTGTTTCCCGTTTGTGCCAGATTTTTTCAAAAAATGATCTAGATTGAAAGCTATTCGAGGAAGATAACCTAAATCTTCTAGGAGAGTAAAAAGTGGGAAAAATATTGCCATTGGCGGTAGCATCACAGAGACGACCCATGCTACAGTCCTATATACGCCCAGTACTAATGCGCCGTGTATATAATTTGGTATATGTAGATTTTCAAAGACTGTAGTTATTTTATCTTGCATAAAGAATAAAAAGTCTGCAAGTATCTGGGACGGATAATTTGCTCCGACAATAGTTATCCAAAAAACGAAAAATAAAAGTAGAAGCATTATAGGTATGCCAGTTAACTTTGAAGTTAAAAATTTATCTATTTTTCTGTCTTTTTCGTTATAATTTTTTTCTTTTAAAGTAACGCAATTTAAGTAAATCTCTTCGGATTTTATAGCTACACTTTTCGCTATTAAATCTTTTAAATCTGAAAAATCATCTATATTGTTCCTTATAAATTCTTCTTTTATCTTTTTTAAAGCTATATTTATTTCTTTATTTTCTAATAGATTTATTCCTAATTTTTTTTCTAAAGTTTTGTTTAGCTTTTTATCCATCTCTAATACTTTTAAAGCTAACCATCTGGATTTAAATTTGTTTTCGGTTAATTTTTGAACTATAGGTTCTAGGCAATTTAATGCTTCTTCCATAATTTTAGGGTACCTAGCTATATTACAATTTTTCGATATATATTTTGCGCATGTACTTTTGTATATTTCATTTTTTAATTTTTCTACACTTAATCTATTCTTATATGTTGTACCAACTACGGACGCACCTAACATATCAGAGAGTTTATTTAAATTAATTTTTATACCTTTTTTTTCAGCTTCGTCTAATATATTTACACAAAATATAACATTAGGATGAATCTCCTTTACTTTTAAAGCAAAATTTAAATTTCTCTCAAGGCAACATGCGTCCATTACGACTACACAAAAAATTTCTTTGTTAAAAAATAGAAAGTCTCTTGTTATCTCTTCTTCAATAGAATCTGAAGTGAGAGAATATGTACCTGGCAAATCAAAGACGTTAAATGTAACTCCCCTGTAGGTATATTCACCTCTAGCTGTTTCTACAGTTTTACCCGTCCAGTTGCCAGTATGTTGATTAAGTCCTGTTAGACTGTTAAATATGGTACTTTTTCCAACATTTGGATTACCTGCTATTGATATATCTATTTGCCTTATTCTGTTTGTTATACTCTTGTTTTCTTTATTTAAAGTTTTTCTGCTGTAGGGATTCATGTTATGTAAAGTCTCCAGGCGAAAGTAGTTTTATTGTGTTAACTATTTTTTAAATTCCTTTTATTCCTGACATTTCCCTAATTTTTTAATTTTGTGTTTTAACTAAAATTTTATTAGCATCATCATCTCTCAAAGCTATAATCGCACCCTTAATTTCATAAGCTTTTAGTGTACCTGAATGATCAATTAATACACTTTTTACTTTATTGCCAGGAATAAACCCTAAACTTAGGAATCTATTTTTTGGGCTTCCTTTATTTAAAATTTTTTCAATAATTCCTATTTCTAATATTTTTAGTTTATTTAGTGTTATGTATTTCATTTATTTATTAACCTGTAAAAACTGATATAATACTTACCGTAATACAGTAATGAATAATATAAAATACTTAACTTAGACTCAGTTTGTTACATAAAATTTTAAATAAGTTTGTATTTATATATTTCTTAAACTTTTAACTTTTAAATCTTTTTGCTCATAAACTATACTTCGAAAGCAAATACATGGATCTAGACATGTAAGAAGGCATATAGGCAGCAAAAGTTTCAAAATAGTGAAGCAAATAAGACCTTTATTAAAATGTTGATTTTATAAAAAATGATTTCAAAAATTATGTAGATTTTTTAGCAGTACTAAAAGTAGGTAGATTAACAGATAACATCTTATGAACATTACGTTAAAAAAAGATTACAAAAACTAATTTTATAGTGACAGTTTTCACTTGTTTTTTTTGGGTTGACAACTTTTGTAAAGAAACAAAATATCAAACTACACTATTTGGATTTAGCACTGTCATCCTTTTGATAAGTTTAACGAAAAGTATTTTCTGATAAAATTATATTAAAAACAAAAATAAGAACAGAAATAAATGGTAGATAAACTTAATAAAACAGAAATTTGTAAAAAAGCTATAAAGGCTTTGAAAATCGTATATCCAAAAGTACAGTGTACGTTGAACTATTCTTACCCATATCAGCTTTTGATTGCAGCACGTCTTGCTGCACAGTGTACAGACAAAAGAGTAAATATCATAACTAAAGATTTATTTACTAAATATTCTAGCCTTGAAAGCTTTGCTAGTGCAAATTATGAAGAATTAAAAGATATTATTAAACCATGCGGATTTTATAAAATAAAGGCAAAAGACATTATTTGTATGTGCAAAATGCTTAAAGAAAAATATAAATCTAGTGTTCCGCAAGACATAGATGAACTCACCAAATTACCTGGAGTCGGAAGAAAAACAGCAAATTTAATATTGGGAGATATATATATAAAGCCTTCAATAGTCGTGGATACTCATTGTTCTAGAATAACAAGGAGATTAGGTTTACATAGCAGTAAAAGTCCTATAATTATAGAAAAAATTTTGAAAGAAATCGTACCGCCTAACGAATCTACAGATTTTTGCCACAGATTAGTAGAACACGGAAGACTCATATGTAAATCGTTAAAACCTAAATGCAACGTTTGCTGTATGGAAAATTTTTGCACTAAGAGTTTTTAGGTGTATTTTTGAATTAGAACTCTTTTTTGTAAGCCAATATAAATTTACTATACCACGTAAAATTTTATAGATTTACTTTTATTTAGAAAAGTCTTTTAAATAAAAAACAAAGGCAGCATTCTTGCCTTTGCAAAGTTTTTAATATATCTTTATGTTTATTATATCAAATCTAATAATCTAACTACTTGTTTTCCTTATTTCTTTTTTTCTTCCTGTAAAGTATCCACCATAATGTCGCTAAAGAGATAATTCCTAATCCACCTACTATGATCCATACGTAGTAATTTTTGTTCTCTGGTTGCTCTTTTGTTTCAATATTTTCGGTAATGCTAGGATTATCTTTATCGTAAATTACATACGGTGAAAAGTGCAATAAGTCTAGTTTCATAAACTTGTCAGTTCCAGCAGGGTATGCTAGAGATTTTACGTATGTAGTTTCTAAAGCTTCGTCTTCATTTGGTGATATAAATCTTGCTTCTATGTCTTCAATATCCCAGTCGTCACCTAATTGAACATAAAATGGTACAGAATTTGGTAATACCGTATATTTTGTTACCCCATCTGGGTGAATAACTTCAGCAATAAATAACCACTTTTTAGAGTCCGATATATTTTGAGTCTCTGATTCATCTATCATTGGGTGATATTCATCCCATTCTTCTGGGTTTTCCTGTTTGTTTATCCACTTAACGCATAGTCTTGACCCAGGTTCAAATACTCCACTTGAATTATCTACGCCATACCATGCTGAAGTAATTTTTCCCTGCTCAGGATCGTAGGATTCTTCCTTAAGCCAATATATACCGTCTGTTCCTGTAATTAAAGCACTAGTTGTGCCATCATCTCTTACGTAATATGTTGCGCCATTTTCTATTACTTCTCTGCCCCAGGGAGATTTGTCCTTAGAATTTTGGTCTGGGTTTTGTGTATTTTCTTGGTCTTGACCTGGAGTTTGTGTACCTTGGCCTTGGTCTGGGTTTTGTGTATTTTCTTGGTCTTGACTTGGAGTCGTCTGTGTACCTTGGCCTTGGTCTGGGTTTTGTGTATTTTCTTGGTCTTGACTTGGAGTCGTCTGTGTACCTTGGTCTTGGTCTGGGTTTTGTGGATTTTCTTGGTCTTGGCCTTGGTCTGAGGTTTGTGTGCTACTTACCCTTTGAACAGACCAGCCATTCGGTAAACCTGCTGCCCTTAAGTTTGAAAGTGCAGTGTCGTCATCTATTTCTAAATTTTCATTTAGGTATACTGTACCAGTGGTGGCTACATTTGAAAAAACATTTGACCCAAGCTCTGGAAAAGAAGTTCCTTTAAAAGTTATGCTTTGTAAAGCTCTACACCAATAAAATGCCGTCTCCCCTATAGAAGTCACCGAATCAGGAATAGTTATGCTTTGTAAAGCTACACAACCACGAAATGCCCCCTCCCCTATAGAAGTCACCGAATCAGGAATAGTTATGCTTTGTAAAGTTCCACAACTATAAAATGCATAATTCCCTATAGAAGTCACCGAATCAGGAATAGTTATGCTTTGTAAAGCTCCACAACTATAAAATGCATAATTCCCTATAGAAGTCACCGAATCAGGAATAGTTATGCTTTGTAGGGAATTACAAGACTCAAATGCACAATCCCCTATAGAAGTCACCGAATCAGGAATAGTTATGCTTTGTAAAGCTTTACAGGAATAAAATGCATAATTCCCTATAGAAGTCACCGAATCAGGAATAGTTATGCTTTCTAAAGAGCTACAGTCACGAAATGCATTGTTCCCAATAGAGGTTAACCCATCTTCAATTACTACGTTTGTTGCGCTACCAATATTTGCAGAAACGTCATTTCGAGTTACTTCTCCGGTACCGCTTATTGTTAAAGTCGTTCCATCCTCACTTAAACTGTAGGTAACACCTTCTGCACTGGCACTGGGAATACTTCTTTTTGCAATATTAAAAAAAGCGCCAAAAATAAATGCAAAAGCAACTAGAAAAAATATTATTAATGAAAGTATATACTTCACTTTGCCTTTATTGTTCATATTTTCCTCCTTACTAAAAAATATTAAAATAATAACAAATGTTTTGATATTTTATCATATTTTTTATAAAAAATCAATATATTTAAAACAAAAAAGCAATAAGTTTTAACGCTTATTGCCATAAAAATTACTTACTAAATTTGAAATTTTGAACCAAAGTTAATTATTTTAATTTTGCTTTTTTTCTTGCAAATTCTGCAATTATTGAATTAGCAATTAGTTTATTTCTTCTCTTTTTCTTTTTGTAAAGCCACCACCATAAAAGTGCCAAAGCCGCTATTCCTGTGCCACTACCTACTATAACAAAAATTATATAACCATTATTGGTTTTATTTTCTTCTTTGTTATCAATGCTGTTACCTGGTTGTTCTTCAGTTTTTATTTCGTTATTGTTGCTAGGATTATCCTTATCATAAATTACGTATGGCGAAAAGTGCAATAAGTCTAGTTTCATAAATTCGTCTGTACCAGCTGGATAAGATAAAGATCTAATATATGTACTTCTTACCGATTCATCTTCGTTTGGTGATATAAATCTTGCCTCCACGTCTTCAACGTCCCAGTCGTCACCTAATTGAACATAAAATGGTACAGAATTTGGTAAAACAGTGTATTTTGTTACCCCGTCTGGATGAATAACTTCAGCAATGAATAACCACTTTTTAAAGTCCGGTATATTTTGAGTCTCTGATTCATCTATCATTGGGTTATAGGTATTCCATTCTTGTGGATTTTCCTGTTTGTTTATCCACCTTATGCATAGCCTTGAGCCAGGTTCAAATACTCCACTTGAATTATCTACGCCATACCATGCACTCGTGACTTTCCCTTGTTCAACATCATAGGATTCTTCTTTAATCCAGTATATACCTTCAGTGTCTGTAATCTCAGCACTAGTTGTACCATCTTCGTTAACATAATACTTTATGCCATCAGAAGTCATTTCTGTACCCCAACTTGACTTATCAACTACCGTAGAAACCAAAATTTTTACATTCAAAGTTTTAGTATTTTCATCCCATCCTGGAATTTTAGACCAATCGTAGTTTTTGATGTCATTAGGAGTAAACGTTAATTCAATATATTTTTCACCTACTTTATTCAAAATTTCATCTGGATTTTTTAATGTCCATGTACCCATTTTAGAATTTGGTAAAATATTTTCTGCATCTTTTAAACTAGTTCCATAAAAAATTTCCTTTTTTTCACCTAAAATGATGGGCTCTCCTCCAGAAATACCACCATACACAACTTGGAAGTCTAATACAGGCTCAGCTTTAGTAATGCTAAAGTTCCAACTATCTTTAGTAAGTAGAGTATCTGCAGCGCTATAATTACTGCCCTCATTTACCGTTATGCCAACACAGTAAGTACCGACATCTTTGGGATCAATTGTATTGGTACAACTAGCATCGCTATAATATTTAACAGTAATAGTATCACCCATACCATCTATACCATCATTAACTGTGATGCTGGCATCTTTATTGTTTCCGCTGTATACTAAATCGCTAGGTGCACTAAATGTGAATAGGTCAGCTGTTGGCTCAGCCATAGTAATGCTAAAGTTCCAACCATCTTTAGTAAGTGGAGTATCTGTAGCTTTATAATTACTGCCCTCATTTACCGTTATGCCAACATAGTAAGTACCAACATTTTTTGGGTCAACTGCAGTGTTACAAGCAGCATCGCTGTAGTATCTGACTGTAATATTGCTGCCCATGCCATCTATGTCACTGTTAACCATGACACTGGCATCTTTATTGTTTCCGCTGTATACTGAATTGCTAGGTGCACTAAATGTGAATAGGTCAGCAGTTGGCTCAGTTTTAGTAATGCTAAATTTCCAACTATCTTTAGTTAAAAGAGTATCTGCAGCTTTATAATTACTGCCCTCATCTACAGTTATCCCGACGTAGTAATCGCCAACATTTTTTGGCTCAACTGCAGTGTTACAAGCAGCATCGCTGTAGTATCCGACTGTAATATTGCTACCCATGCCCTCTATGCCGCTGTTAACTGTAACACTAGCATCTTTACTGTTCCTGTTATACACTAAATCGCTAGGTGCACTAAATGTGAATAGGTCAGCTGTTGGCTCTGCTTTAGTGATACTAAAGTTCCAACCATCTTTAGTTAAAAGAGTATCTGCAGCTTTATAATTACTGCCCTCATCTACAGTTATCCCGACGTAGTAATCGCCAACATTTTTTGGGTCAACTGCAGTGTTACAAGCAGCATCGCTGTAGTATCTGACTGTAATGTTGCTGCCCATGCCATCTATGCCACTGTTAACCGTGACACTGGCATCTTTGTTGTTCCCGCTGTATACTAAATCGCTAGGTGAAGTAAATGTGAATAGGTCAGCAGTTGGCTCAGCCATAGTAATGCTAAAGTTCCAACCATCTTTAGTAAGTGGAGTATCTGCCGCTTTATAATTACTGCCTTCATTTACCGTTATACCGACGTAATAAGTACCGACATTTTTGGGGTCAACTGCAGTAGTACAAGCAGCATCGCTATAATATCTAACAGTAATAGTATCACCCATACCATATGTGTCACTATTAACTGTAACACTGGCATCTTTGTTGTTCCCGCTGTATACTAAATCGCTAGGTGAAGTAAATGTGAATAGGTCAGCTGTTGGATTAGCCTTGCTTATGTTGAAGTTATCTTTTAAAACAACTTCACCATTATTATAGTTATTGTCGTTACTAACTATAGCTTTAACTTTGTATGTACCTGCATTTTTTGGCTTATCTTCAGTCCAAGTATTGCCACCATCTGAGGAATATTTTAATGTTATATTGCTTGTTAAACCACTAGGGCCATTTATATTTAAAGTTTTATTCTGCCCATTATAAGTATCGCTAGTCGGGTTTAAGCTGAAATCGTTTTCATTTAAATCAACTTTGTTTACAGTAAAATTATTGTTTAAAATAAACTCGCCATTGTTGTAGTTATTGTCGTTACTAACTATAGCTTTAACTTTGTATGTACCTGCATTTTTTGGCTTATCTTCAGTCCAAGTATTGCCACCATCTGAGGAATATTTTAATGTAATATTGCCCGTAAAATCACTAGGGCCATTTACATTTAAAGTTTTATCCTGTCCATTATAAGTATCGCTAGTTGGGTTTAAGCTGAAATCGTTTCTAGTTAAATCAGCTTTATTTATAGTAAAATCACTGTTTAAAACAAACTCGCCATTGTTGTAATTACTGTCATTACTAACTATAGCTTTAACTTTGTATGTACCTGCATTTTTGGGTTTATTTTCAGTCCAAGTAGTACCATTATCTGAGGAATATTTTAATGTGATATTGCCCGTAAAATCACTAGGGCCATTTACATTTAAAGTTTTATCCTGTCCATTATAAGTATCGCTAGTTGGGTTTAAGCTGAAATTGTCTTTAGTTAAATTAGCTTTATTTATGGAAAATTCTTTTATTGCAGTGAACTCATTTTCTTCACTGTCTTTAATTGTTATACTGGCTTTATATGTTCCTACATTTGTTGGAGCTGTAGTTGTTTTTCCATATACAGTGTTACCATATCCCTCGTAGTATATTGTTGGTAAAGTAAATCCCGCTTTTGTCCAATCTTCAGCTTGTGTAGCGTCTAAACTTGCGGAAATATTGTCGCCAGAATAGTTAACTGAAGTTGCATTTAAGGTAAGTTCTTTAGAATAGTTATCATCTTTCCAACAATTTATGGTAAGCTTATTATTCTGCGCGCTATAGTTCCATCCTTTGCTACCATGAACATGTTTTACTACCTCATAGCTGTACCTAATTCCGTCTATCGTCTCATCTATAGACTCAATGTCATAACCGCTTTTTATGTAAGAATCCACCGGTTTATTAGCAAACTTTCCACCACTTATTTGGTAAGGTTTTTCTGTTACTGTATCTTCAGTTAAAACTCCACTAAAATATCCACCATTAATGGTAATTGTGCTTTTATTTTGACCCACACTACGATAATTACCACTGTTTATTATTACAGGATGAGAGTCGTTATATATGTTTCCTTCAATAGTTAAGTTACTAAGTTCGATTTCACCACTTACGTAGTCTTCTGTATCGGTAATGCCTGCTGATACCATGTCTAGATCGCCAGTTATGGTCCCATTTCTAACAATGATTTTGCCTTGTGTATTTTTTAAATGTAAATTTCCATTATCTTGTTTTAGTACCCCATCATTTAAGTCTAAAATTGTTCCAGGTTTATATATGTCCGCGCTACCCTCTTGTATTGCATTCCCGTCTATCAAAATAATGTATTTATATGTTTCACCATCAATTAAATCACAACATTCTTGTAAAGAACCCATAGCTCTCCACGTAGTTCCTGCACCTACAATTGCTGGTGCAGGGTTGGAATATGAATATTCAAATTCTGTATGATCACTTTTACCTATAACTGGGTTTAAATTAGTACCTGAATTAACTTTTGCAAATTCGGGACGAAGAGTACTAATATGGCAATTGTTTACTATGTAGGCATCCGTTTCACCCAAATACAGTGTCGCGTCTATCGTAACGTTGCTTAATATTAAACAGCCATTTGAATCATTTGAGGTATCTAAATGGTTTATACGCCCGTTCTTTACAAATAACGACGATCCACTATAAATATTCCAGCGCTGACTACCTAAATTACCTAATTGTTTCCCATTTAAGTCTAAAGTAACAGCTCTGTTGGCGGGTATTCTAAAACCTTGATCGAATGCATTGCTACCGTTAACAATGTCGTTTGCTAGTTTAATTATATCGCCATCTTGTGCATTATTAAGTCTGGAAATAAGTTCAGAAATGGTGGAGACTTCATAGGCACCTTCTGCACTAGCACCAGGAATTTCTCTGGTAACAACTCTAAAAAACGTACCAAAAATAAAAGAAATAGCTATAAAAACAAATATTAGCAAAGAAATTAAATATTTAATTTTACTTTGTTTTGTCATATTTTTCTCCTTTGGCATTTTTAAAAATATATATAAATATAAAAAATATCTTAATATTTTATCATATTTTTTGTAAAAAATCTACATTTTTTTAAAAAAATTAAAAGCACTAGGCAATTTACCTAGTGCTCAATTTATTTTTAAATAACAATTTATTTACAAGATTACTTAGCCTCGGACTCATATTTTTCTACCATTTTTTTGACCATTTGTCCGCCTACAGAGCCTGCTTCTTTTGAAGTGAGATTTCCGTTATAACCTTGTTTTTTTAAATTTACTCCTACCTCATTAGCTGCTTCCATTTTAAACTTATTCAATGCTTCTTTTGAATTTGCTACTGCATTTTTACTCTTACCCATATGAAAATTCTCCTTTTCTGCAAACAATTTTAATTTAATTATTTTTATGTTTGCATTAATAGTTTTTACAATTTTCTAAAAAATATTCATAAAATTTTATTTATAATAAATATATTTCGATGAATATAATAGATATAATAATCAATTTACTGTGTTTATTTAATTTTTGTCCTTAATAATTTTTTGGGTAAAACAATGCGTGTACCATAAAAATAATATACAATTATGTTATTTTTAAAAATTCAAACTATTTGTTTTTGTTAATTTTGTTATAAGTTTAATGTGGTGAGTAAAGTTAAATTAAAATTAGTTTGAAATAAAAATTTATTTATAAAAAAATTTATGTATTTTTTTAAAATAAATGTTGCAATTTAGAAAATCGTTATGTAGAATACAATAGTTTTTAGCGTATCTCAGTATTTTAGTGCTTTGCGCGTTTTGCGTGGCAGATTTTTAAATTTGGAGGTAGTTTAAGTGAATAAGTTGGAGTTTATTAGGAAGTTGGCTGAAAAGACAGGGTTTACCCAGAAAGATACAGAAAAGTTTTTTAATGCTCACAATGAGACTATAATGCAAACATTAAGTGATGGTGAAAAAGTCCAGATAATAGGCTTTGGTTCATATGAAGTACGCCATCGTAAATCTCGTGAAGGTCGGGATCCACGTACCGGTGAAACTGTATCTATTCCGGCAAAAATGGTACCGGCTTTTAAGCCTGGAAAGCAATTGAAAGAAGCTGTAGATAAATAGATGTTTTTTTCTTTATAGTTTTTTATTAATTTTTAGTTTTTATTTTTGAATATCTAGAATGACAGACTATCTGTTTGTCGCTTGCTTTTGTGATTTTGTGATTATAGCTTACAAATTTATTAACTACACTAATTTGTCTAACAAATTTTCATAGTTTTGTTTTTTGTTAAAAAACTTTTTAAAGTATCAGTGCTAAAAGTAAATAGATATGTTAAATCAAAGGAACAAGAGAATTTAAAATTGCCTAAATTATAGGTTAATAAAGAATTTTAAAATATATCTAACTGTACGCTGCAAATTGTTGAAGTATACACGGGAGTTTTGCTGTTAGTCAAAAACTTTTCTGAAAAATTAAAAATTAGATTCTTCTGTTCATGACCCGTATTTTGGTTTTGTCTATGTGTTTTTTGTATTGTCTTTAAACTTTTTAGCTTATTTTTATTAAAATTGATTGTCACTAATTTTTTCAATTTTGTAAATGTATTTGATAATATGGCAGTGCAAAAACAAATGGAACCTCACTGACACCAAGTTAAAAAAGATTCCAAAAATCAATTTTTTAGTAACAATTTAATAGACAAAACATCAATCCATCTGTTAAGATTTGGCGTTGCCTTATACTTTGATATTTAAAAAATGTTATTTGTTAGCCTACATGTTTTTAGTAGCGTTTTAGTTGCTTTACTTTATCAAAAACTCTAAATCTTTCAAGGTATAAAAAGGCTGCAGTGCTGTATTAATAGCCATTGCAGTAATGTATGCAGAACGTTCAATTAATACATCTATTCCCCTAGGTGTTACCATCATATTTTTCGTATTATTACTTAAATTTTTTAATAGTATATTTTCATTATCATCAATACCCTCAACTAATTCATTAACAATGGTTAATGCATCTATAACTGTAGGTACACCGATACTAATAACGGGTATACCTATTGTTTTACTACTTATTTCTGGTCTCTTGTTATCAACGCCTGACCCAGGTGAAATACCTGTATCGGAAATTTGTATGGTTGTGCCTAGTCTTTCAATAGACTTCGCAGCTAAAGCGTCTATAATTATTACTGCTTTTGGAGCTATTTTGTCACAGATACTAGAAATTATTTCTTTAACTTCTATTCCTGTTTGGCCTAAAACTCCGGGTGATAATGCTGCCACAGGCCTTAGTTTAGTAAGTTTTATAGATTTTTTAAGCTCGTCTTTAATGTGCCGAGTAGAAAATATAGATTCTATTACTTTAGGACCCAACGCATCCGGAGTTATTATGGAATTACCAAGGCCTACAACAAATATGAGTCCTTTCTTAGGTATGAGCTTTCCTAATTCTTTTGATATTATTTTTATTTTTGGATCCAGATTTTTGTAATCTTTGCTTAAAGAATAAAACTCGGCTGTAACATAAGTCCCAATTGGCTTTTTAAGTTTTTCAGAAATATTTTTATCTTCTATTATAATTTCTGTAATGGTAAGATCTTCGTACTCTCTTACTTTCCTATTTATCCCCTTTTTTTGTATGTCATCTAATTCTCCAGCCGCTTCTAAAGCAATATCTGTTCTGAAATTCATATTTTTTTACTTTCTTTTTAATTTTTATTTTGAATTTAGTATTTGCTATTAATTAAATAAAATTTAAAAAATCAGAATATAAACATTAACTTATGATTTTTTAAATTTGAATACTAATGAGAAAAATATATATAATTATCAAATTAAGTTTATAAAACATTAAAATTTAGGATACAAATAATAAAAATAAGTTAAAAAATATGTTTCTAAATAAAAAACCTAAAGCTGTATTTAATATCAGCTAAACATCGTAGTCCAAAATATCACAAATTATATCATCCACTCAATGAATAGCACCACTATTTACATCTAAAACTACGTTATAATTATTTTGTTTAATTTTATGTATCATTGCTTACACGAGTTATTGGCAATACATTATAGAGCTAGCATATCTAGGTAATATAAAATATTAAAAAAATTAATTTTTTGTATAAATATATTATAGTTCAGGGAGTTAATCGTTATTGGTTTTTTATTTATTGTTTTTCAAAAACAAATTTATGAAAATTCAACAAAATCTTGTATTAAAATTTAAATATTTTTTAAAATTGTTACTTGCTACAAGAAATTTTGATTTATCTAATTTTTTCAGGTAAGTTCATTTATTGTTTTTTATGGAAAATTTTCAAAAAAATTTTTACAACAATACAGTGCACATTTAAAGTTTTAAAAAAACGAATCAAAAGTTTTCTAATAAAAAATTTTTTCAAGATAAATAAATACCGCAAACATTAAATCTTTAAAAGAGAAAGAATCAGAATTTTTCTTTTAAAAATTACTTTAGTAATAGCAAATACTGAGCAAAAAAACTTATATAAAACCGTAAATACCAAGTACTAACTTAATAACAAAAAGCCAAAGTTTACTAAAGGGTTACTTTATTATTTTTAACTAGAAACCATTTTTTTATTAATCAAAATAGATAAATAAAAAAAGCATCATCAATTAAAAAATCAAAATTTTACTAAAATGAATAACCATTAACATTGTCTTATTCTACAATACAATTATCTTTCAAAAAATCGAACGCCATGAGGCAAGAAAGATCGTGAACTAATGCCTCCTTTTTTATGTCTTTTCTTAATTTTTTCTGATCAACTTTATAATTTTTTGCTAATTTTTCATATTCTTCTTCTATTCTTTCCTCACTTGGAACTAAATTTTCTTTTTTAGCTATTGCTTCCAAAGCTAAACCTAGCTTAACTTGTTGTTCAGCTAGTTCTCGGCATTTGTCTTTTTTGGTTTCAGGAGATACTTTAGTAAATTCCAAAGCCTCACTTAGACTTATTCTATGTGCCTTATATTCTGCTCTTAAATTTCTTAAATTTTCATCTGTACGATTCCTGTACATAGCCTCAGGTATATCTACTTTCAAAATATTACAAACACCATCAATTAATTGTAAATTTAAATCTTCTTCCTTTTCTCCCTTTAATTCCTCTTCTAGTACCTTCTTTAACTCTTTTTTATATTCGTCCAGCGAAGAACTAGAGCTAATTTCTTTAACAAAATCATCATCTAGAGCTGGTAATTGAGATTCTTTAATTTCGTGCAAAGTTATACTAAATATAGCTTGCTTTTCTTTAAGCTTTCTCACGTTATAATTTTCTGGGAACTTTACAGTAACATCAAAAACATCTCCGGTGCTATGCCCGATAATACCGTCTTCAAATCCCTCTATTGTACGGCCAGAACCTAATTTTAATGAATAATTATTAGCACTACCACCCTTAAATACTTTACCATTAATTTTGCCAACAAAATCAATAACTACCGTATCACCCTCTTGGCACGGTCTATCATCCACCGCTACCAATTTAGCATTTTCTTTTTGTATTTCAACTAACCTTTTCTCGACATCTTCATCTTTAATTATTTTTGTAAATGGCTTAACCTTAAGACCTTTATAGCCAGATATTTCAACTTCCGGCTTAACAGTCAGTACAGCCTTAAAAGTAAAGCCATCTTTACCAATACTTTCAAGACTGAAATCAACTTTATCTGGGATTGTCTCCAGCTTTGACTCTTTAACTGCTTCATCCAAAAATTCTGGGCACAAAATATTAACGGCTTCTTCGTAAAAAACACCTTCACCGTATCTTTTTTCTATAAAGCTTCTGGGTGCATGTCCTTTCCTAAATCCAGGAACAGGATACTTCTTTGAAGTTCTTTTGTAAGCACTATTTAAACCTTTTTCAAATTCAGACTTGTTTACATTCACTTCTAATTCGCATCTGTTTGCACTAATCTTTTTTACTGACTTTAAACTCAACTTAACACGCCTCCAAGTAAATACCAATACACACTGTGTCGATTATACCACACAATCGATTTTTCTACAACTCTTACAAGTAATATTCTAATTTCTTTTTACTCAACCAAAACAGGAGTAAAGTTTAAGTAATCCGCAGAGATTAGTTTAAAATTAATTCCTTTGTATATCCCAACTTTTGCTTTTCTAGTAAACTGCTTACCATGCAAATGCCCGTAATAACACTTTTTTATTTTATTTCTTATTAAAACATCTATTATCTCTTTACATTCAAAAGTGTCATAAACTGGTGGATAGTGTAAAAATACTATTGGTTCCAGGCCGGTTTTTATACCAAGCTTTATAGACTCTTCAAGCCTGCATACTTCCCTACTTAGAATTTTGAAGTCTTTTTCTTCTTTAGACTCTAAGAGCCACCCACGTGTTCCACAAATAGCAAAATTTTCAGAGATTTTTGTTGAGTTATGTATAACAGAAATTGTAAAAAAATTATTTTCCATTAAATAATTATTAATCTTATTTTTTGAGCTCCACCAATAATCATGATTTCCCTTTATTAATATCTTTTTTCCATACAATTTATTTAAAAAATCAAAATCTTTAAAGGCGCCCGCTAGACTCATAGCCCATGAAAGGTCACCGGCAATAACAACTGTATCCTTAGAATCAACAACCCTATTCCAATTTTTTTCTATCCTACTAATGTAGTCTTCCCAATCTGGAAAAATATCCATTTTTTTATTTTCGCCAACAGACAAAGAAAGGTGCAAATCAGCTATAGCATACAAAGACATAAAAAACTTTCAGATTTTTCTAATATTTAAGCAGCTTTAAGGTAAAAGTTTTCTAAACAAAAGGCATTCTCTATATGAATTACACTACCAGCACTAACTTTTTCACTATTCTGATCAGTTATCTCTATTACGTCGAACCTTGTGTCCACATCTTTATTAAACTTAGAAAGATAAACTAAAGCTGTTTTTGTAATTTTTTCCTGTTTTCGTTTATCAACTGCTTCTAAACCAGACACCATAGAATTTTCTTTTCTAAATTTTACTTCCACAAAAACTAAACACTCATCTTTAGTAGCAACTATATCTATTTCTCCATACCTACTACTATAATTGTTATTTAATATATTGAACCCTTTACTTCTTAGATACTTTTGTGCCATGCATTCACCGATTTTCCCTATCACTTTACTCAAAATTACGTACCCCTATCTTCTTAACAAAAGAGTACCTGTGTATATCACAAGTGCCATACTTTTTTATTTTAGTTACATGGTCCATTGTACCATATCCTTTATTTTTATCAAAATTGTACTGAGGATATTTTTCAGAAATTTTAATCATATACTTATCTCTATAAACTTTCGCAAGTATAGATGCTGCTGCAATAGAAGCAGAAATCGAATCCCCTTTTACAAGTGAAAAAGTTGGTATACTATTTAGCTCTGGAGATTTGTTTCCATCAATTAGAGCAAGGTTCGGTTTTGAATCTAATTTTTCTACAGCATTTTTCATACAAAGCATCGTAGCGTTCAAAATATTTATCTTGTCTATTACTTTTTCAGAAACTAACTCCACTGCGTAATCCAAAGCTAACTTCACTATTTTATCATAAAGTTTTTCTCTTCTTTTTGGGGTAAGTTTCTTAGAATCATTTATATCATATAGTTCATATGAAAAATATGGTGGCAAAATAACTGCGGCGGCACAAACTGGCCCTGCTAGTGGTCCTCTGCCAGCTTCGTCTACTCCACAAATTATTTTGTAACCTTTATTCATTAATTTTTCTTCATAGTAATACCAATCTTTCTCTTTTTTATCAAAAATCATATTCATTTTGTTCTCTTTTTATCAATTAATATTTTTTAAATTTTCTCTGTTTTTACATACACTTTGTACTAATCCCAAACCTAAATACAAACAAGCAATAGAAGTCCCTCCAGCACTAAAAAATGGCAAAGTTACACCCATAACAGGCAGAAGACTTAAACACATCCCTAAATTAAAAATCATCTGTGAAACAATAATTCCTAAAAATCCAAAACATATAAAAGACCCCAAACTATCCTTAGAAGTATTAGAAATTTTAATAGTTTTAAATACTAACAACATGAGTAATAAAATAGCTATTAAGCAACCAATAAAACCTAATTCCTCACCTACAACAGAAAACACAAAATCACTGTGCTGAATAGGTACAGACCCATTAGATACTCTAGGTCCATTAAAAAGACCTAAACCTAAAATTTTGCCAGACCCTATTGATATTTTACTCTGTATTTGCTGAAAACCCATACCTAAAGGATCAACCTCCGGGTTTAACTGACACAAAAGCCTTTGTTTTTGATACTGAGCAAGAACATGGTTCCAAACATATGGTAAAGATGCAGCAATTAAAAAAAATAAAATTATAAAATATCTAAGATTTATCCCTGCGATGTAGCACATAATAAGAAACATAAAAAAGAATATTACAGCGGCACCATCATCGCCCTGAAAATGTGAAAGTCCCATCGGTATAAGAGCGTGTATTCCTAAAAGTAGTACGCTTTTAAATTTATTTAGTCTATTTTCATTTTTAAAAAAATTTAGATGGACAGAAAACGTTACCATGAAGCCAATTTTCATAAGCTCAGATGGCTGAAACGTCACGTTACCCGGAAGCTTAACCCAAGCTTTGGCATCCACTCCAGAGTTTCCAACTACAGATGTCCCTAAAAAAAAAGTACTAATCATAAATAAAATGCAAAAAAATGCTATTAACGGCCAATATTTGGAAATTTTAATATAACCTAACTTAACAACGGTAAAAGCGCCAATATAACCTAAACATATGGATATTAAATGTGTTTTAAAATATCCAAAACTGCTAACTCTCGAAACACTCATTAATAGCAATAGCGAATACAAAGATATAAGTGCAGAGAGAACCCAGAGAAAGATATCTGACTTATATAACTTGTTCGAATTTATTTTGCTTGATTTTTTAAACATTTATTGTCCCATATTTATATTTTTTTTACGAAACCTACACATTATTTTAATGAAAAGCCAATCACAACGTGCTTTTAAAAAACACGCTGAAAATCATCTGCTAAAACAGTACAACAAAAACAGCTAAACAAGAAAGTTAATACCCAAAAACGTTTTAATAATCTTCAATTAAAATTAATGTAATTTTAAACTAGTCTTATCCATTAAACTAAGTAATAATTCATTACCTATAATTTCATTGAAGTTTAAGAATATAAAAACATTACTTTAAGGCATTGTTAAATTTTTATAGATGGACTTAGACTTTGTCACTTAAGAATTAGAGTTAATATAAAAAATCAAGTTAAAATTTTACGCCGAAACTAGTTTTTAAAATTATTTTTGATTTTTATCTCAAAAATATTATTTTTAAACCTAACTATTCTTAGTACTACTCCACATTAAATACCAGGCCATCCTAACTTTTTACCAGCTATTAAGTGAAAATGCAAATGATTTACAGTTTGTCCACCATCTTTCCCACAATTGTTTATTATTCTATAACCATTACCCTCGATCCCTAAATCTTTAACTACCTTCAAAATAGAACTAAATATTTCTGAAACTACACTAATGTTTTCACTATTTATGTCATTTAAAGAGCATACATGTCTTTTTGGAATAAACAAAATATGTACAGGAGCCACTGGATTTAAATCCTTGAACGCTATTATATTTTCATTTTCGTAAACTTTATTTGAGTCAATCTCTCCATTTGCTATTTTACAAAAAATACAGTCCATAAATAAAAAACATAACTCCTTACACTTTTATTAACCTAACAATTCATTTAACTAGTCTACAAGAATGGTGATAACAAAAAAGTGACGATAACATAGTTAAAATACTACTGACCTACTATACATGAAGCGATTCAACAATTTTAAATATAACTAGGTTCACTGAACAATTATATATAGTCTTAAAAAAACAAGCAAAATTAATGAAATGCCATAAACCTATAGCCCATTGACACAAATTAATGATAAACAAATTAACTTATGGTAATTAATAAATACGAACACAAACTTTTATCCTTAAGATTTATTACGTTATTTATTCTAAAAGGCTTGTAGTATAATCTATTTATAAAAATTGCAACAAAAGCGTACTTTTTTAAATATTAGCATTTTTGTAAAATATTTGCCCGTCACGATAATTTGATATTACCTATTTTTATGTTACAATCCCAATTTTAATTCTAACTGAATTTTTACGTAGACATACTATGACTTATACATTTTGCTTATTAGCGTATAAATGAAGTATCTATTTTTGACTTAAATTGGTAGGAGGTGCTAAAAATGGGTATAAATATTTTTTGAACTTAACAACAAAAAGAAGTTTAAAAATTAGTTTTAGCGTAAAATATCAATTCAACTTTTTAGATTAACTCTAACTATATAAGTTACAAAGTCTAAGACTATCTAATAAAATTTTAAACGGCCATATCGGTGGCACGTGTGGCTACGCTCACAATTACATGATAAAATGAATAGGCTATTTTGTTTTATCTTTTTATATTAAAGATTTAATGTCCTGGGAGATTTACATAAATCAATTAATATGAAACTAGAAAATTTAAAAAATTATAAACATGTTCACTTTATTGGTATAGGTGGATCAGGGATGTATCCGCTTGCTGTTATACTAAAAAAAATGGGATTTTTTATTAGTGGATCGGATAACTATCTCTCTGATACCTTGCAAAGCGCTATAGATGAAGGATTAAAAATTTATAAAGAACATAACTCTAAGAACGTAAAAGACGCTGATCTGGTCGTGTTTTCTGCCGCTATAAATGAAGATAATCCAGAATTAAAGTATGCTAGGCTAAATAATATTCCAGTAATGGAACGAGCAAAACTTTTAGGTATAGTAATGAATAGTTATAAAGATTTGGTTGCAGTATCTGGTACGCATGGTAAAACTACAACGTCTGCTTTACTTACTCAGGTTTTTGTTAAATCTGGTCTTGATCCAACAGTAGTAATTGGTGGCAGATTTTCTGCAATAAACGGTAATAGTTGTTTTGGAGATTCTAGTTATGCAGTTTGTGAGGCTTGTGAATACGTAGATACTTTTTTAAATCTTAGTCCTGCTATTTCTGTAATTCTAAATATAGATAAAGACCATCTAGATTATTTTAAAAATATAGAAAGATTGATAGAGTCTTTTAAAAAGTTTGCAGATAAAACTAAAAGATTATTGGTTGTTAACTATGAAGATAATAATATAAATAGCTTTTTGAGGGAAGTAAAAATACCAATTTTAGGTTTTGGTCTAGATGAAAAATTAATAAACGAAAAAATAAAAAACAATTTTTTGCATATATATAGTGCTACAGAAATTTTTGAAAACCATGGATTTTACAGTTTCACTATCTTAAAAGATAATGCTTATTTTTTAAAATTACGTCTTAAAATTCCTGGAAAGCACAATATTTATAATACTTTGGCAACTATTGCCGTTTCGGATTATTTAAATATACAAAAAGAAAAAATTAAAGTTAGTATAGAAAGCTTTACCGGAGTACACAGAAGACTAGAGACTTTAGCCAATATAAACAATATAACCGTAATGGATGACTTTGCACATCACCCGACTGAAATAAAATCTACAATAGATGCTGTTTCTAAAATGGGCTTTAGCAGAATTATTTCAATTTTTCAGCCTCATACATATTCAAGAACAAATATGTTTTTTAAGGATTTTGCAAATGTGCTTTCGCGCACAGATGTATCAATAGTTTCTGAAATATTAGCCGTTAGAGAAAAAAATATTTATAACGTATATTCTCAGGATTTAGTAAAATTTATAAAAAACGGAAAATATTTAAAAACTTTTGAAGAAATAACAAAATATGTAATTGAAATAGCAAAGCCCGGAGATCTAATATTAACAATGGGTGGGGGCAACGTTTACAAATGTGCAAATAGTATAGTGTCTGAGCTTAATAAAATTTATGGTTCTTAAAATATAATTTAGAAAATCTCTCAGAAATTATTTATCCTATGTATTTTTCAGTTTGGTTTTATTGTGAAAGGATTTTAGGTAATGTTAAAACAATAGGGTTCATCTGAAAATAAGAATAAAATCAGGCTTAAAAAACTGATTTTCGATAAAAAATTTTAATCAACTTTTTGAACTGAGCAATTTTAAAAAAACTCTCAGTCTATACATTAAGATTTCAAACTGATAGTTTTACAGTGCAGTTTTAATGTAAGAATATTATTATTTTTAAAGCTAAACTTCGCTATTTGTTGAGTTTATATTGAGTTACTAAGCAGTTATTACTCACTTGCCTTTTAACTAGGTTTTTTGAATCTTTTTAAGATAAATTTATTATAGTAAAAACATATAAAGTTCATATTTATTCTTAATCTATTTTATTTATATTTGTTTGTTTTTTATAAATAACAAATATTTTTTATTTTTAAGCCAAAATTTAATATGTGAAATATCTACTAATTTTATTTTTAAAAAGTGATCTTTTTAATATTTTTAATATTGAATGACGTGGAAAATATATGTTAACATAGGTCTACCAAAGCATTATTTTTAATATTTTAAGAGAGGGTTCGCTTCTATGTTCGCAAATAGGGGAAAAATATCAGCTTCTGTATTGCTTAGTTCTGCTTTTATCTTAAATAGTTATCAAGTTTTTGTCATACCAGATGTTATATCATCTAGTACTGTTTTTGCTACCTCTGTAAATAAATACGGTTTAACAAGAGATCAAAGATTTGGTCAAGCTGTTTTAGATGTTACTATAGAAGATTTTAATAAATCCGGATTTGACTACGGAGATAGCGTTAACGTAGAATTTAGTAACGGTAAATCCTTAAAAGATATTCCGTATTATAGCGGATATAATACAAAAACCGGAGAGCCTTTACTAGTTGGGTACCATGGTGAGGTTGGGCCAAAGCTTGCTTTTAACAATTCCCGTTCTTTATACGATGAATTGGGTATAAAGGAAGGCGATACTGCCACTATAACTTTAAATGAAAAAGGTAAATATTTAGAAACAGAAAATGCCCTAAGACTTAAGTACAGCGACAGAAGAGAAGATTATTCTTCAGATAAACAATTTGCGAATTTTAGAGCACTATATGGTGGAAGATTAAAGAAAAATCTAATTTATCGTTCTGCTTCGCCATATGACGATATACATAAAAGAGCAAAACATACGAATGAATTGTCTAAGAAAAATAATATTAATTATGTAATTAACATTGCAGATTTGCCTGAAAATGTGCAGATTTTTTCAAAAAAATATGAGCTTGGCAATTCTTATTGTGCGAGTTTATTTAAAAATAATAGATGTATTTGTTTAGGAATGAGTCAAAACTATCGTTCAAAAGAGTATGCAGAAAAATTAGTTAAAGGACTTTTAAAAATTATTAATGGCAAAGGCAGATTTCTGATTCATTGCACCGAGGGTAAAGATAGAACCGGTTTTGTGTGCTTAATAATAGAAGCTTTATGCGGTGCAACTCTTAGTGAACTTGAAAAAGATTACATGAAAACTTATGAAAATTATTATGGTATAAGTAAAGAGAAAACACCAGAAAAATATAAAGCAGTAAAAGAATCTAGGTTTGATGACTACATTGATTACTTAAAAAGTATTTGCAAAAGCGGTAACCTAGTTGAAGCTGCAGAAATCTATCTTATGTTTGGTGGAATGTCAAAAGAGGAAATTAAAAAATTGAGAGCAAAAATTTGTGTATAAAATTGATCGGCAGTGCTAAAAGCAGCTAGATTAACAATTGAACCTTATTAATGTAACGTTAAAAAGATTCAAAAGACCAATTTTTTAGTAACAGTATTCCACTTGATTTTTTGTTTTTAATACCTCATAAAGATACAAAATGTTGATTTATCCGTTAAGACTTGGCACTGTCATTTGATCAAATATATATTTGTAGTTTAAAATATTGTGAATAGTTCTTTTATTCTATATGCTTTGAATAAGCATTTTGGGGAATGCTATGGTAGCAATTAATAGAAAACAAAAAACGATGGACGGGAATACTGCTGCAGCACATGTTTCGTATGCTTTTACAGAGATTTCTTTTGTTTACCCAATAACTCCGTCTTCAGTTATGGCAACCCTTATAGATAGATATTCAAATCTTAAAAAAAGAGAAAATTTATTTGGAACTACTGTTAAAGTTAAGGAAATGCAATCAGAAGCAGGTGCAGCGGGCGCCTTACACGGAGCTTTAACATCGGGTAGTTTTGCAACAACTTATACAGCATCTCAGGGGCTTTTACTTATGATCCCAAACATGTATAAAATTGCAGGAGAACTTTTGCCGGGAGTTATACATGTTGCAGCGAGAACTATTGCAGGACACGCACTTTCTATATTTGGAGATCACTCAGATGTTTACGCTTGCAGGCAAACAGGATTTGCAATGCTTTGTTCTAATAGTCCTCAAGAGGTGATGGATCTTAGTGCAATAGCTCATCTTTGTGCAATTAAGGGAAGAATTCCTTTTTTACATTTTTTCGATGGTTTTAGAACATCGCATGAGATACAAAAAATTTCAGTTTGGGATTATAAAGATCTTTATGATTTAGTAGATTGGAAATCGGTTAGTAGTTTTAGAAATAGGGCTTTAAATCCGGAAATGCCAGTAGTTCGCGGTACCGCTCAAAATGACGATGTGTTTTTTCAAATAAAAGAAGCTAGTAACAGTTATTACCTGAGTCTTCCGGGTATAGTTAAGAATTATATGGCCAAAATTAATGGTTTACTTGGTACTAACTATGATTTGTTCAATTACTACGGATCTAAATCCCCTAACAGAGTGATTGTAGCAATGGGCTCTGTTTGCGAAACTATAGAAGAGACTATAGATTATTTAAATCGTCATGGAGAGAATGTAGGTTTAGTTAAAGTTAGACTTTATAGGCCTTTTTCTAAAAAAGATTTTTTAAAAGTTATTCCGGGAAGTGTAAAGTGTATATCTGTTTTGGATAGAACTAAAGAGCCAGGAGCATTGGGTGAACCTTTATATTTAGATGTGGTTGCGTCTTTATCTGGAACGAATTTTAAAGATGTTAAAGTGCTAAGAGGAAGGTATGGCCTTTCGTCTAAAGATACTCAGCCAAAAGATATTATTGCCGTCTTTGAAAATATGAAAGACGAAGTTAATCAAAAAAGTGAATTTACTCTTGGAATAAAGGACGATGTTACTCAGCTTTCTTTAAGCACCGAAAACTTAGAATACAACCCAATAAACGATAATTTATATGCATGCAAATTTTGGGGTCTTGGTTCAGATGGTACAGTAAGTGCAAATAAAAATGTTATTAAAATAATTGGCGATAACACAAATATGTTTGTGCAAGGGTATTTTGCATACGACTCTAAAAAATCTGGTGGACTAACTGTTTCGCATCTTAGATTCGGTAGAAATAAGATTAAATCTGCCTACTATGTTAAATCCGCAGATTTTGTAGCGTGCCATAATTTTTCGTATATATACAAGTACCCTAGCATTATAAAAGAAATAAAGGGAAGTGGTAAATTCCTTTTAAATTGTCCGTATTCAGAGATAAGCGATTTGGACTCCAATCTACCAAGTTACGTAAAGTATTATATTTTTAAAAATAAGATAGATCTTTATATTATAGATGCGGCAAAGATAGCTAAAGAAATTGGTCTTGGTGGTAGAGTAAATACAATTTTGCAGTCAGCATTTTTTAAAATTACCAATATTATTGAATTGGAAAAAGCCCTAGACTTAATGAAAGAAGCGGCACTAAAATCTTATGGGTCGAAGGGCGAAAATGTAATTAATCTGAATTATAGGGCCATTGAGTTAGGAGCTAATTCTGTTAAAAAAATATCAATACCTGAGTACTGGAAAGACTGTAAAGATATAATTATTGAAAATAACAATAGTTTTAAGCCTACTGGATGTAAAGATTGCAAAAAATCCTGTCGTTTTGCTTATGGATTTCAGGAACAAGTTAATAATCACGAAATGGACAGTATTTCGGATTCAGAATTTTTGCCATATACTGATGAAAATTCATCAGAAAGTATTGTAGATTCTGAAACAAATAGACAAAGTAAAAATGTTGAACTGGCCTCTTTTTTAAACACTGAATATAAAGCTAGTGAAAAAATGTGTCATTTTGTTAATAGAATTCAAAAACAAATTAACAAATACGAGGGAAATAATATTCCAGTTTCTGAGTTTTTACCATACTCTGATGGAACTGTACCACTAGGTACATCAGCTTTCGAAAAGAGATGTACAGCATTAGCAATACCAAAATGGAACAAAGAAAATTGCATCCAGTGCAATATGTGTTCTATTGTTTGTCCGCATGCTTGCATTAGACCATTTTTATTTAATAAGGAAGAAAATCTAGATATTCCTGAAGAACTAAATAGTAAAAAGGCAGTAGGAGTTAAAGAAAGTAATTTAGAGTTTACAGTGTCTGTTTCACCAAGAGATTGTGTGTCTTGTGGATTATGTGCGAACATATGTCCAGGACTAAAAGGTAAAAAAGCACTCAGTATGGTGCCTACTTCTAGTGTTGATGTCGATAGAGAACAGGAAATATTTAACATCTTAGTAAATATTAAAGGTAAAGATTCATTAAAAAATAAAATTAATTGTTTTAGTGTTAAGGGGAGTCAATTTAAAAAACCTCTTTTAGAGTTTTCTGGAGCATGTGCTGGTTGCGGAGAAACCCCGTATGCAAAATTGGTAACACAGCTATTCGGACCAGATATTTATATTGCTAATGCAACTGGCTGTTCATCTATATGGGGTGGAAGTTTTGCTTCTATACCTTACACTAAAGATTTTAGTGGGCATGGTCCTGCGTGGCAAAATTCTTTATTTGAAGATAATGCTGAATTCGGTTTAGGTATAGAGCTTAGTCATAAATGCAACAGGATACGTTCAAAAGAAAATTTAAAAAAATTAGAATCACTTTCTAACGACGCTAAACTAACAAAACTTTTAAATGACTACGAGATAACTTTTGACGATTATTTTGAGAATCGTAAAATTACAGAAAAGCTAGTAGACTATTTGTCTAGTAACGAATTTTTAGAAAAAATAAAAAATAGAAAAGAGCTAAATAAATTAAGAGAACAAATATTAAAAGAAAAACATTTTATATCTAAAAAAGCTACTTGGATTTTTGGTGGAGATGGTTGGGCGTATGATATTGGTTTTGGAGGGCTTGATCATATTTTTGCATCGGGAGAGAACCTCAATATTTTAGTTTTTGATACTGAAGTCTATTCAAATACAGGGGGGCAAGCGTCTAAGTCGACTCCTTTGGGGGCATTTGCGCAGTTTGCATCTAGCGGTAAAAGCACTAAAAAGAAAAATTTAGCCTCAATGGCTATGGCTTATGAGGATGTGTATGTTGCGTCTGTATCTTTGGGAGCTAATATGAATCAGTGCATTAAAGCTTTTAAGGAAGCTTTTGATTACGGCGGAGTTTCTTTAATAATTGCGTATTCACCGTGTATTGAGCACGGCATTAAAGGTGGAATGATTAATGCTAATTTAGAGCAAAAAAAGGCTGTTGAAGCCGGTCATTGGAAGCTATTTAGATATAACCCTTTGTTAAGAAAAGAAGGAAAAGATCCATTTATTCAGGATAGTAAAGAACCAAATATCCCCTATGAAGAATTTTTAAACAATGAGGGAAGATTTAAAAAACTATAATATCACTATTTAATCTAGTAGTTTTAGTTTTAGTTTTTATATTGGTTTTTAAATAAATATGATATTTAATTTTTTCCACAGAGGATTTGAGCCCCGGATTTTCATTATTAAAAACTATTAACTAATGATGGAAAATCAAAAGAATATTAGGTCAATGTTAGATTCAGTAATTTTAGTCTTTATATTGGTTTTTAACCAAGATGATATGAAAAAATTACCGTAGAGTAGTAGAATTTCATACATCGTAAATATTGTTGTTTTAGTTTATAAAAAAACAATTAGGGGGTTAGTAGTGTCTATAATTAATATAAATAATCTTACATTTTCGTATGAAGGTTCGGAAAACTACGTATTTAGGAATGTAAATTTAAATTTGGATACTAATTGGAAGCTAGGACTTGTTGGAAGAAACGGTATAGGTAAAACGACATTTCTTAACTTGTTACTAGGTAAGTATGAATATAGTGGAACAATTGATACTAATATTAATTTTGAATACTTTCCTTTTAATATAGAAAATAAAAAGCTTAACTCGTATGAAATAGCAAAGATGTATTTAAATCATGATTACGAACAATGGAAATTAGAAAAAGAGATTAATCTTTTAAATGTGAATTCTAAAATATTGTTAAATCCATTTAATATTCTTAGTATGGGCGAGCAAACTAAAGTTTTGTTAGCAATTTTGTTTTTAAAGGTAAATTCTTTTCTATTAATAGATGAACCTACCAATCATTTAGACTTAAAAGGACGAGAAACTGTAGCTAATTATTTAAAATTAAAAAGAGGATTTATTATAGTCTCTCACGACAGAGAACTTTTAGATACCTGTATTGATCATGTGCTTTATATAAACAAAAGTACCATTGGAATAGAAAAAGGAAATTTTTCTTCATATTTTAAGAATAAAACAGAAAAAGATAACTTTGAGCTAAACGAAAATAAAAAATTAAAAAACGAAATTGTACAACTAGAAAAAAATTCAAAAGAGGTTAAAATATGGGCAAATAAAGTAGAAAACTCTAAGTATAATATTAAAAAGGGCATAGCTACAGATAAAGGATATATTGGACACAAATCTGCGAAAATGATGAAACGTGCTATTACAGCCCAAAAAAGAAAAGAAAAAAAGATAGCACAAAAGTCTAATCTTTTAAAAGATATAGATGTAATTGAGGACATAAAAATACAGCCGTTAAACAACATTAAAGGGAGACTTTTAGAATTTTATAATTTTTCTGTAATTTTCAATAATAGAAAGATATTTAAAGAAACAAATTTTTATATTGAAAATAAAGACAGAGTACAACTAAAAGGTCCTAATGGATGTGGAAAATCTAGTATTTTGAAAACTATATTAGGTGAAGATATACACTATGTTGGTAAGAAATACTCAAGCAGTAATTTAAGATTCTCTTATGTACCGCAGAATATACATGGTCTAAGTGGCAAATTAGATGTTTACGCAAAGATTAATAAAATAGATGAGTCTACGTTTAAAACTGTTCTAATAAAATTAGGATTTAATAGAAATCAGCTAGACAAAGATATTGAAAGCTTTAGTAATGGCCAAAAAAAGAAAGTATTAATTGCTAAAAGTCTTTGCGAGGAGGCAAATATATACGTTTGGGATGAACCCCTAAATTATATTGATGTATTTTCTAGAATGCAGATTGAAAATTTATTGTTAAAATGCAAATTAACTATGATTTTCGTAGAACATGATGAGGTGTTTTCAAAAAAGATAGCTACTAAGGTCATTGATTTATAGTTTTAAATATAATTGATTTTAAAAGTGCTAAATCTTAATAGATAGTTTGATATTTTGTCTCTTAAGAGGGTAATAATTCAAAAAGACATTGGGAGATTGTTAACAAAAAATTGGTTTTTTAAATATTTCTTACTTTGGTGTGCACAAGGTACTATTTTAATCTACCTACTTTTAGCACCAACATAAGAAGGCAAAACTAAAATAAGATAAAAAAACCAATAATAGCAAATCACGTGTTTATTTTGTTTTGAAAATTATTTTATTCTGAATTTTCTATTAACAATTTTACTACCATATTTTTGATTTACACTAACTAGATTTCTAAATTATTTACAAAATCCTTAAACTTATTAAACCAAAAAGTTAAATCTAGTGGATATTTTAAAATTAACATAGCAGTAATTAATGAAATTATTGCTGTACACAGAAGTGCGTACCAAGTAAGTATTGATCTTGCAAAAGCTTTTCTGTTTTTATTGATGTTATCTCTAAACGAAAAAATAAATAAAAATAATAAATTTAGTATAGGTATAAAAAACAATGCTTGCATCAGCATAAATGATAGTACTGAAATAGGACGGTTTGAACTTATATCAGCATCTATTCGTTCAGCTAAACTTTTCTCTGAACCTTCTATATCATAGTTTGCCTCTTTATTTGTATATTCTTTTGTTAATTTACTAATATCTTCATGACAATAAGGGCATACCATCTCATCGTTTAAAAAACCATCTATATTGTTACCGCAACTGCTACAAACCATATTTTTTACTCCTATATTTTTTACTCAAACGTGCATGTCAAGAAAAATAACGTCGTGCTAAAAATATATGAGACAATCTATTAAAAAAATTACATCAATTAGATTACTAGGATTATTGGCAATGCCAAAAAGTTCTGGGATTTGTTAATCTACTTATTTAGTTATATTAATCAGTAAAATTTTCTGAACTTCACAGAAAAAAAGAAATCAAAAAACTAGTTTTTGAGTAACAAGGCGGTGCTAAATTTTAATATGCAGTTTGATATTTTTTCTATTTAGAGGTGTTCAAAACAAAAAAACAAGTGAACATTAGTTACTTAAAAATTGGTTTTTAGAAACTTTTTTACCTCGCTATTTATAAGGTATTATTTGTTAATATACTCACTTTTACCATTATTGCTAATATTATTAGTCCAAGTTATATTGAATTACATTTTTAGGCTATAATTAATGTAGAAACATTATTTAACAAGGATATTCAAGAAATATTTGACATTAAAAATTATAAGATACTAAAAACAATGATGTTATACCAAAAAGATGTAAAAAATTTCAAAAAATTAATTTTAAAAAATTGTTGCAATAAAAATTAAAAATACAGATGACATTAAAAACTATAAAAGAAGAATGAAATTATATTAAAAAAATATGAAACAATCTATTCAAAAAATTACATTAGTTGGATTATTTACAGCATTAGTATTCGTAGGAACCATGATAAAAATTGATATACCAATAGCAGGCAGCAGAACTATGGTACACTTAGGAAATGCTGTATGTATTGTTTGCGGTATATTTTTGGGCCCTATTTATGGTGCTTTAGCATCAGGTATGGGCTCTTTTTTGTTTGACCTTTTTAGTCCAATTTTTATAACATCTGCACCGTTTAGTTTTATATTTAAGTTTTGTTTGGCATACGTTAGTGCAAAAATTTATAGTACGAGTAAATTTAAGTTTATACCAAAGACTATATTATCTGGAACGCTGGGTTGTTTAGTTTATATATTTTTGCACACATCTAAAATATTTATTTATAATTTTTACTTTTTAAAATTACCTTTAAATATAGTCTATTTAATAATTACTAAAAATTTGGTCGTTTCTTTATTAAATGCATTTGTTTCTATTTTTATTTCTGCATTTTTATTAAAAAGCTTAAAAAACGTAGGTACCATAAAAATTATTAACCTATATTGATAGAAATTTTGGATTTACGTGGTTAAGTAATTAATGCATACTGTTTTGTACCTCTTTTTAAATAAATGTCTGCTCATAGATGATTAAAACAAAGAATATTTATAAGACGTGCAGTAACTATTTTATTAGTGTTAAAATACTCGATTTTTATATAAAAATCTTTACACTGAATAAATATAGTGTTATATAATCCTACATTTCTAACTGTTAATAATTAACCACCACTTTAGATTTTTTTCTTCAGTTTTTATTTTTATTTTTGCATTCTAAAATATCTATTTATTATTTTTGTAATAAAAATCGTGAGGCAGTGCTAAATCTTAATAGATAGTTTGATATTTTGTCTTTTAAGAGAGTGTTCAAAGCAGAAAATTATTCGGAGATTGTTACTAAAAATTGGTTTTTAAAGTTTTTCTTAACGTGACGTTGATAAGGTGTTATATGTTAATCTAGCTATTTTTAGCATTACCGCTCTAGTAAATACTTGTAAACAATATACTTTTCATGTATAATAGTGCAGTGATTATTGAGTTTTTATTTTGTATTATCTAGTATAGTTTTTATAAAATATAAAGATAATAAAATTTTTTTATGTCTAAAGTAGAAGATCTCATACTTAGTTATGTTTGGAACTTTTTGATTTTTTAAATTAGGGAGAAAAAAAATTTAGTTGTTTAATAAGTTAGAAGTTTTTGAACAAAGGTATAATGAACTTAATAATATGCTTCTTGACCCAAATGTACTTTCTAGTCAAGAGCAATGCAAAAAAATTATGAAAGAGCAAAAGAGTATTTTACCAATTGTTGAGAAATACTCCGAATATAAGAAGTGCAAACAGACTGTAAAAGAAGATAAAGAATTACTAGGAAATTCAGAAAAAGAATTTAGAGAAATGGTTCAGTCTGAAATTTGTGAAAATGAACTTAAGTTAGAAAAACTTACTAATGAGCTTAAAGTCTTGCTTTTACCGAAAGATCCTAATGATTCCCGGAATGTAATTGTAGAAATTAGAGCTGGTGCCGGTGGCGAGGAGGCAGCATTGTTTGCCGGTGTACTTTTTAGAATGTATTCTATGTATTCTGAGATAAAAAAATTTAAAATAGAAATTATAAATATGAACGAGACAGAGCTTGGCGGATATAAAGAGATTAGTTTTATGATAATTGGTGAAGGGGCATATTCAAAGTTTAAATATGAAAGTGGTGTTCACAGAGTACAAAGGGTTCCGGAGACCGAGGCTAGTGGCAGAATACATACTTCTACGGTGACCGTTGCCGTTTTACCAGAAGCAGAAGATGTAGAGATAAACATAAATCCGGCAGATCTTCAAATAGATACGTTTCGCGCTAGTGGCGCTGGCGGACAACATATTAACAAAACAGAATCCGCTATTCGTATAACGCATATACCAAGCGGATTAATTGTTGAGTGTCAAGATGAGCGAAGTCAGTACAAAAACAAAGAGAAGGCAATGAAGGTTTTAAAGTCTAGACTTTTGGAAATTAAAACTAAAGAGCAAACAGATGCTATGGCTTCTGAGAGGAAAAATCAAGTTGGAACGGGGGATAGATCCGAACGTATTAGAACGTATAATTATCCTCAGGGACGTGTGACTGATCATCGAATTGGTTTAACTTTATATAAGTTAGAATCTGTTTTAAATGGCGATATAGATGAAGTTATAGATGCTTTGGTTACCGCCAGCAGGGCTGCACAGTTAGAGAGCTCGTCTTTGTAGCAAACAAGTGTACTAAAACATGTGAAATTAATTTAATATTCTAAGTTAAGAATGCGGCAATTTTTGTGATTTTTCGTTTAAAATGTTTTTTATTTTCTTGTGTTATTTATAGGATTTTCTAAATACTAGCAGAGCTAAATATATGTGGAATTATATTTATAGCATAAAAATTAAAAAAAAGTCTAAAGCTCTTTACAGCAAGTTAGTATTCTAGATGAAAAAGTGAGAAAAACTGGAAATTTTAGCCTTTTTGTTCTTGAAACATGGTGATTATTTGTGATTTTTTGTTTACCACGAACAAATAGAATTCAAAAGTGTGTGTTTGTACGTCAACTTATCTTCTTACGGTCACGATTTTTTACATATTTTGGAGAGTTTATTTATTTTTAATACCGTTTGATGCAAAGATGAAAATAAATACACTAAAAGATAACATCATATGAAAATTACAAATCCAAAAACTAATTTTTTAGCAAACAAGCCCTATTTAACTTCTTAGATTTAATATTTATCAAGAAACGAAGTTTCCTATTAAAGTTTAGCACTGCCGCAAACGGACTAATATGTTAATTATTCTGTAATATACTACCATCATCCAAGTAATATTTTTTAGTTAAATCATTTTGTTTAAAGTTTTCAGGGACTGTATAACGAAGAAATAAATGGTGACCTTTTTTTCCAAATTCTAGGAAATTATAAAGTTCATCGTAAGAGTATAAAATTTTATGGGACCCTCCATGGCAGTCTAAAACTAACCAACATTTTGGCTCATAATCATTAGTCTCTGTATTAAACTTATATTTTGGTTGAACCGTAAATGCACCACCATTTTTGCCTGAACTTATAGAGGCTAAAAGTTTTCCTTCATGTTTATAAAGCTTTTCCAGGCTAGAAAAATCTACAGTGCCTAGAGTACGCCACTCATAACAATCACATTCTCCTTTGCTGAATTTGTTTTCTTCATTACTATCTTTTAAAGTATCAGCTAAAATACTAAAGTACGGAGGTAGTTTAGCCTCAATATTATTATTTAATCCAGAAGCATTTTTGTTAAGACTATAAAAGTCAAATATTTTTCTGTACCCACCAAGTCGTTCAATCACTGTAGCAGAGCCACCATAATTATAGTCCTCCCTTAGTTCACTACCATTTTGGCCTAACAATTTTTTTTCTTGTGCCTTATAACTACCGTCTTCTTCGTTTAGTTGCCAAGATTTAAACTTACCGACTAAACTAAACTTATTATGCATCATATAATTATCATTTTTTGATTTACCGTCTACCATATCCAAAAAATTCTTGCAAACTTTGGCAATATTAATTATTCTTTCGGCTTCTTTTTCCTTTCCTTCTTTGCCTAAGCTATCCCAATAAGATTCAAACTTTTTCCATTTTTCATTTTTTATTTCAGAAGCTATTTTTTCTACGATTTGCTTAGCCGTCATTTTTGAGACGCTGTTATACAAATGATGATTTTCTGGTGCAACAAATGTATAAAATGCGCTATTAATAAAGCAGTTGTTACCATACCAGTAAAGTGTAGGAATATTTGAAAATTGACCTTTATAATTGGAGTGATTAAACCAGTACTTAGCAACCAAAGCTTCTAACGCAAACCACAACCATTTAAGTTTGAATTTTAGAAGTAAGCTTCTTACACCCATACTTCCTTTTGCGAATGCGGTGATTGCTAAAATAATTATCGGAGCTAAGGCAACCCCAAGTACCGAAAACAAAATAATTTGAGTAGAGCTTACTTTGCTAGTTGTAGACACGCTGTTACTTTTATCATATATTTTTTCGTCTTCCTCTTCTGGCTTAGAGTCATGTTCAGCTGGTACAGGACTTGGTTCATCTTTACTAGTCTTCAATAACTTTAATCCGAAAACGGCGGCAACCGTGCCAACAGGAGCAGCCCCAGTCCCGATTAAAACCATTTTCGTTGCAAACCCTGAATCACCTAACTTCACAACACTATTGTCAGTATGACCTAAGCCTTTACCATATTTTCGTTCTAACGCTAAACTTTCATCACTTTTTTCTAAATTCGCCGCACTATTGTCAGTATGACCTAAGTCTTTAACATATTTCCATTCTAACGCTAAACTTTCATCACTTTTTTCTGAATTCGCCGCATTCGCTATGTCTGAATTTTTCGTATCCCTCTCCGAAAATCTATCATTACCAATGGCACTTTCATCCAATATTTTCGAAGCATTTCTAGTTTCACAAAAAACGCTTAAAGTTCTACCTGGGGCAAAATCTGACACAAACGCAGTAAGCAAAAACAAACCTAATAATCTAATTTTTCCACGCATACAAATTCAACCACATAAAACAAAATAAGAAACAAATTATATAATATTATTATAAAATATTTAAAATAAGATATCAATAGGATTTTTTGAGGAGCAATGCTAAAATCATATATATGAGATTTTCTGAAATTAGCAAAATAAAACTAAAATAACTAAATAATTTAAAGTAACAAAAAGAGTTTAGTACTGCAGGAATGTAAGTTAATTAAAAAAAATGTTATGAACTACGGTCGGTCAATAAGAGAAAAATGAACTGATTTTAATGTTAGTACAAAAGACACATAGCATTTTGAAAATTTATATAAAAAAGCATAATACATAATTTTTAGAAATATAAAGCGTGTAAATCATAATGCTATATGTATCGACATTAAGCCATTAACAATTAACCCAGATTACACGAAAAACTTAATGTTAGCCTAAAGTCTTTAAAATTAATTGAAAATTTAATTTTTTTGTTTATAAGTCGTAATTTAGTGTTGTTTATGCGGTGTTAGTATTGCAACTAATATTTTTGTTGACATAAATAAGAAAAAAAAATATAATGCGTGCAGAAAAGTAATGAAGTGATAGTATTCAAACTTTTTGCTAAACCGTTGGAGGGGGGCTTATGGAAAGGGTAGATGTTACCATAAGGCTGGAATTATGTACTAAAATAGCTTCAGAAGTTATTAAAATAGCAAATAAGTATAAGTCGGAGATATGGGTAGAAATTGATGGAAAAAAAGCTAATGCAAAGAGTCTATTAGGGTTGGTTTCTTTAGGGTTAGCAACTGGATCTAGTTTGACTATATCGGCGGAGGGTGAAGATGAGCACGAAGCAGTAAAATGTTTGGAAAAAATGTTTTCGGTTAGTAAATAAATGAAATTGATAACTTAATATGCGTGTTTTGTTAGTCTATTCCGTGTGAGTTATAGTGTTTGTGCACAAGCTTTAACAGGTAGGATGTTTTGTGTCGTTTCAAAGGTGCTAGCTAACTAATTAATTTCCAAAACATATTTTTCTTCAGAACCAAATTACAGTGTTTTTAAAGAAGAGTGGACTAAGAAGTATATGATGTGCATTAAAAAATAAAATGCATCCTCAAGACATTTGGTGTGCTTGCATTTTAACAATTGAAGATGTTTATGTATAGTTTCTAACAAACAGGCCATGCTTTGCATCGATTCAAGGTGTCGTCGTTTTTAGTCGCTTAATTATGAGTATAACGTGGTACAGTTGCATTTGGAATACCAAATTACGGCACTTTTAATGAATGGCTTTATAATACATGTAAGAATTGAAAGTGTCCGATGTTTTTTTAATATATAAACGTTTAACACCATTTAAGTCAATTTTTGCTGTATAAAATAAAATTAATATTCTTGTGCTTTTAAAACAACAGTAAATTCTTACTGTTGATATAACATAATTTTTTTGATAAAATCCGTATGTTAATATCTTTTGAATAGGTGTTTATTAAGTGACTATTGTAGAAAATAAAGTAAAAATAAATCAATTATTAATGGCAATAGGTGCGTGCGTTGCTTTTTTTAGTGTAAAAAATAATTTTGCAAATTGCAGAAGTAGTGTAAATAAGGAGTACTACGTTGCTCGAGGTAAAAGCTTATTTTTATTTAATGAATCATCAAAAAATTTAGTATGGGAATCTAACAATGAGAACATTGCTGTTGTTAAAAATGGTATAGTATCTTTGAAAGATGAAGGAAAAGTGAGAATAACAGCAAAATCCAGCTCTGATGTCAGCGCAAACAATGGTATAACAAAAGAGTATATAATTAATGTTTTACCAGCTGAACAATTAAAATGTTGTTCTTACATTAACGATCTTGGTTTAATAAAAATTTATGCTATTACTAGTGACTCTGTAAAAAAAATAAAAGTAAATTTAAAAATTAATGAAAAAACTTTTACATCTTTAAACGATAAAATCTCTTGTAATAAAAGTGGTAACAATATTTTTTGGGAAGTCCCTGTTAATATAACTGATGTTTCAGAAGGAGATTTTACTGCAAAAGTTTTTACATCTGCTGACGGTAATAGTTGGAATAGCGATGATAAAAATTGTGAAGTAAACGGAAGCTTTTTAAATTCAAAAAAAATAAATAGCATTGGTACTTTTAAGAGAAGTGCCAGTAAAAGGCTAGTAGATTTTATAAAAGATTGGGAAGGATTTGTACCTAAGCTAGAAGAAGACCGTTTAGTATCTAATGTTTACAATATTGGATACGGTGACGTTATTTATTTTGGAGAATCTTTTTATAATAATCTTACAATAACAGAGGGTTTTGTAAAATTTTTAAAAAAGCTAAATTCTGGTATTTATGTTAAAGCTGTGAATGATTTTGTTTTAAAAAATAAAATTGAGTGTACTCAGAATCAGTTCGATGCTTTGGTTAGTTATTCGTATAACTTAGGTACATCTTGGCTTTCAAAATCTAAACTTAAAGATTTACTTTTGTCTGCAATTAATCCTCAAACTGGACGTATAGATTTTTCTTACTTTAATACATCTAAAACAGCAAATAATGAAATGTACCAGGAGCTAGTAGGAGAAATTTTAATAAAACACCACGTATTAAATCCGCGTAGATGTATTCCTGGTCTTTTATACAGGCGAATAAGCGAGCTAAATATGTTTTTATATGGAGAATATAGCAAAGAAAATGGTAGACTAAATAAACACAAATTTTATATACCTGAGTGCATACTAGATAAAGTAAGTTGTTAGGCAATTTTAAATCTTCCTAAATTAAATAGAGTTTTCAGAAAACATCATAATAAAAAAAGCAGAAAATAAAAGTAGTAATCTACCAATGGATAACAAAAGAAGAACTAATATAACACTCTATGCAACAAACTCAGCTATAGTTGATGATTGGTTAATTTTGCCTTCATGTTCCATATTTGGGCCATCGTTTAGATCTTGACTTGGTTCCTCCTTTTTATCATTCGCAGAAGTTTTCACTAATCTGCTAATACCAAAAGTAGCAATACCTACTGTGCTTGCACCACAGCAAGACCTTCAGCCATTCCTACACCCTTACTCTTTTTAACATTTTGCTATTTTATGTCTTTATCTAAATTTTCTGTGTCATCTCTTGCATTGTTATTTTCGTCTGTGATAGCATTTTTTGTCTCTTCGTCTGTTGTTGTTTCAGTATCAATCTTAGTTTCGTCAGCATCAAACATTGGTTCATTGCTAACTTTAGGATCAATCGACACTGAGTCACCGCGAGAACTAGCACCGTTATTATCTACTACACTCGCCAAATTTTCGTCACCCTGAGCGCTTACCGCACTGCTTGAAGCAACTCCCGCTGAAAATGCACTTAGCAATACTAAACTTGCAAACTTACCTTTATTCATATGCTAAAAACTCCATTTCTTGCTGCAAAACAGCATATATATATATATATATATATATATATATATCAATTCTAGCTAAATTTTTAGAGTAACAAACATACCAACAACAAAAAACAAAGTAAAATTGAAATATAAATATACTAGCATTATAGAATATTTTAAATTGGGTGTCAAGAGGAATAAACACAAAAATTCAATAAATGGTAACTTTACATTTAGTTAAAAATATAGAAACAATAAAAACAAGTAAATAAAAAAGTAACACTTTCTAAACTAAAAGCAAAAGGTAATTCACCTAGATACGACAAGTTTTAACTTAGATTTTAAGATTAACCACACTCTTAAAATGCATAAATTTACTCAAGGTATAGCTATAATACACAAAAATCCATTTTTACATTAAAACTATTATTAAAAAATACATTTTAAGGGCCAAAAATATAAAAAAATACAAAAAACAATCAAATCACGTTCTGATTCTTATTCTAATCATCCGGACCATTTTTAAGATAATTATTACCAGGAATGAGAGGATAGTTCTTAGAGGAGAGTGAGGGTAATATTTGCTTAACTTCATTATAAAAAAACCAAGTCTATATGTTAAGATTTAGTATAGCCTTAATAGTTAAAAATATTAAATTATGTAACACTCACATTATTTTAAAAACAGTGAACATGCTTTACATAAGATAACCACATTTAAAAGATCTTTCTACTAAACTATGATTACACAAAAAAACTCCCACGTACCAAGTCCTGGAGTATTTTAATTTAACGCAAAAACATTAAATCTTAATGCGCTTTAAAAAGCGAGCTTATCTTCACTAACATACTTACTCTCTTTACGGCTATTTTTCACTTTTTCGTTTATCATTATCTTTACAGGATTTCTATTTTTATTGCGCTTAATTATTGGTTCGCTTCCAGATTTAACAGTTGCCGCAGTAATAATTAATTTTTCTGCAGTATAATCCTCAGGCAACTCATACATGAATTTTGCCAAAATATCTTCCATAATTGCCCTGAGACCACGTGCCCCGGTTTCTCTTTCAAGAGCTTTATTTGCTACTTCCTCTAATGCCTCAGGTTCGAAGTCAAGTTCTATTTTGTCAAGGTCAAATATTCTTTTATACTGTTTTACTAAAGCATTCTTAGGTTCGTTCAAAACTTTTATAAGATCATCTTTGTCTAGCCCTTTTAAGTAAGTAATTATAGGTAAACGTCCTATAAGTTCAGGTATAATTCCGTATTTTACTAAATCGTGCGGTAAAACATCCTTTGCCCACTCTGCAGACATCTTTTCCTTTTTAGACGGTATCTTTGCACCAAAACCTAACGCAGAAGAACCTATTCTTTTCTCTACAACCTTTTCAAGACCCTCAAATGCACCACCACAAATAAACAAAATGTTGGTTGTATCTATCTTTATAAACTCTTGCTGCGGATGCTTTCTACCACCACCAGGAGGAACATTTGCAACAGTACCCTCTAATATTTTGAGCAAAGACTGCTGAACTCCTTCGCCGCTAACATCTCTAGTAATAGATGGATTTTCAGACTTACGTGCAATTTTGTCGAGTTCATCTACGTATATAATTCCTCGTTCAGCTCTCTCTACGTCGAAATCAGCAGATTGCAAAAGTCTTACCAATATATTTTCAACGTCTTCACCAACATACCCAGCCTCTGTTAAAGTAGTTGCATCCGCTATAGCAAGTGGGACATCTAATATCTTTGCTAAAGTTTGTGCCAAAAGAGTTTTACCTACACCAGTTGGACCTAAAAGTAAAACGTTACTTTTCTTTAGTTCAACGTCGTCGCAGTTACCAAAATACACCCTCTTATAGTGGTTGTACACCGCAACAGACAATTTCTTCTTAGCCTCTTCTTGACCAATAACATACTCATCTAGCATTTTTTTAATTTCTGTAGGCTTAGGCAAAACTCTTGTGATGGTCTCTTTTTTTTGTTTTTGAGATGACTTTAGCTTAGACTTAGCGTCGTCCAAATCTAATTCGTTTTCTTCATCTTCTAAGATAGACTCACAGACCCTTATGCATTCATCACATATATGTACACCTGGTCCTGCAACTAACTTTTCGACCTTATCCTGCGATTTACCGCAGAAAGAGCACTTTAACTTTCCATCTAATCTTTTAGGCATAATTTAAAATCAAAATCCTTCCACGCAACCAAAACAATAATATTATAAACTTAAAAATCACCGTCAACTTATATGATTAAAGCCACTAATTTAGGCACACAAAAAGCATCACACTATATGATATCATAAATAGATGCACCGTACTAACTTACTTTTCACAATTTTAACACAAATAAATAAGCTAAACACAGAAAAACTACGATGTCAGTATCTACATATTTAATTAAATAAAAAGCTTAATATATTTCCAACATCAACTGTGTCTTAGTATTGCTAAAACTTGATAGATAAAGAGAGTTAGTCAATTCAAAAACTTTAGTCAAGAATTTTTACCCAAGTTTTGGTTTTGTAATTCCATTTTGCCGCAAAGTCTAGAAGAAGCTACTTGTCAATCTGCCTACTTTTAGCACTGCCTGTGTCTCATTCTTATTTTTTATTAGATACAATTGAATATATCAAAATTAAAACATCTTTCCTTACATTATTTCTAAACTAAAAAAATTAATAAATTTTATAAAATTTTACACATTAATTTACCGGGAAAGTACTAAAAGATTAGTAGACAATCTTTTCTAAGCTTCACGGTAAGACAACGACATTTTAGTAAAAATTTTCACAATTAAACTCTAAACTAAATAACTCTTAAGAAGCAAAATTTAGCTTTATATATTAAGCTTTAGCACTGCAATTTTTGACACTATATTGGTAAAAAATGATTCTAAAAATATTTGTAAAAGTCTAGCTTAATTTGCAAATTCCTGTTAAAAAGATTGGCCGTGCTAAAAATAAATATAGTTTAATAAATTGAACTGACCTGCATCCAAAAACCATTTTGTGTACCAAAAAAAGTTTATCAAGGCTCCATCTTTTCACTTGCAACCGACTGCCCATGACTGGATCAAAAAACGGAACAACTCTAGCGAATGGGAGGAAGTTAGATTACATTCAACAACACTGAGTAATTGTTAAGCTTCCCAAAATAATTTAAACTAATCTCTCTTCTTTATCACTTTATCTATTATTCCGTAATTTAAGGCTTCACCGGCTGTCATAAAGTTATCGCGATCTGTGTCTTTTTCAATAACTTTTAAATCTTGGCCAGTGAGCTCAGAAAGAATTCTATTAAGTCTTTCTCTTGTACGCTTAATATGTTCAGCACTAATTATGATGTCGCTTGCCTGACCTTTCGCACCACCACTGGGCTGATGAATCATAATCTCACTATTTGGCAGAGCTAATCTTTTACCTTTTGTGCCAGCAGCAAGTAAAAAAGATCCCATACTTGCAGCCATGCCTATGCATATTGTGGAAACATCGCATTTTATGTATTGCATAGTATCGTATATAGCTAAGCCGTCGGTAACAGAACCACCAGGACTATTAATGTAAAGGTTTATATCCTTTTCTGGATCTTGCCCTTCTAGATAAAGCAACTGAGCAATAACTAAATTAGCAGTAACACTATTAACTTCATCAAATAACATAACGATCCTATCGTTTAGTAGCCTTGAAAAAATATCGTAAGATCTTTCTCCTCGACTTGTTTGTTCTACTACGTATGGCACCAAATTAGAACATGTAAAGCCTCTTTGAACGTCTTTACTGAACTCATCTTTTTTAAAACTCATATACTAGACCTCATTCAATATCAGTTAATAATTAATTGCATCATAGCTTTCATTATAACAAAAATTAGAAAAAGATTCGAATATACATTTATTTACAAAATTTAAACAACATTTAAAGTCATAATAATATAGTGCAAAGGCTTTAATTAAAATTTCAAATTTATTTTTCTATTGCTATAAATTTACGGCAGTGCTAAAAGCAGATAGATATGTTAATGAAATGTAAGTATGGAAAAAGCAAAAAATCCAAGATGTGGATAAATAAGAAAAGTTAAAAATGGATTTAATAGAGGAAAGCAAAGATATTTTTGCAAAGATTGTGAATTTAATTATTTGGGTAAAAAAAATGGACAGTGCTAAATCTTAATAGATCGTTTGATATTTCGTGTCTTAAGAGTTGGTTAACCCAAAGAAAAATTATGTACAGATTATTACTAAAAAAAATTGGTTTTTGGAATCTTTTTTAACGTGATGTTCATAAGGTATCATTTATTAACCTGTCCATTTTTAGCACTGCCAAAACCACTATTATACGTAAATTATATCTTTTTAATGAATTATGAATTTTAGCTTTATTTAGTTTATGGAAAGATTTTATGAATCAACACAAAGAAAATGACTCAGTATTTATACCGAAAAAGATATAATCGTACGTTTGCGCAAGTTACAAAATTCAATTATTTACTGGTATTATTAATTTTAGTTATTACAGTTGTGTCAACTGTGTCAACCTTTGTGTCAACCTTTAAAGTATATTTGCTTATTTTTAAAAAATAGTTTTTTTATATAATCTAAAATTTTTAAAATTATTCATATTCTTAAAGAATTTTACTTTTCATAGTGTCTTTTTTATTTAAATTTATCATTTTCTAATGTTTTAGCAGTGCTGAAAGTGGGCAGATTAACAGTTTTTTTAGTAACAATCTCTATCTGATTTTTTGGTTGACCGTCTTCGAATGGACAAAAACTCAGTTTATCTATTAAAATTTAGCACTGCCAATGTGTTTTATGAACTTGATTTAACTATTTTTTTTATTTAAAATCTTGCTGTAGGCTAGGTCTTTAATTATTTTTTATACTTGCGTACATTCAGAGTTAATTACGAAAAGAGGCAGTGAATTTATGAATATTTGGCATGACATCGAGCCTAGTAAGATCAAGAGTGATAGTTTTTTTGCTGTTGTAGAGATTTCAAAAGATAGCAAGATGAAGTATGAATTAGATAAAAAAACTGGCATGCTAAAGTTAGATAGAATTTTGCATACAGCAACTAGATACCCAGCAAATTATGGATTTATTCCACGTACGTTTGCTGAAGATAATGATCCTTTAGACGTTTTGATAGTCTGTAACGAGGCAATTGTGCCATTAACCTTAGTTAAGTGTAATCCGATAGGTGTAATTAACATGGTTGACGGCGGTGAAAATGATTATAAAATTTTGGCTGTTTTAGAGGATGATCCTGTTTACAATTCTGTCAAAGATTACAAGGAACTACCTGAGCATATTTTTAAAGAGATGTGTCACTTTTTCACTGTATACAAAGATTTAGAAGGTAAAAAAACGTTTGTGTCCGGTATGGGCGGTGCTAATAAAGCAAAAGAGATAATAAGTTCTTCTATGGATGCATACAACGTAAAGTTTAGTAATTCTTAGTTTTTAAACCTTGTATTTATTATAAATATTTTATATTTCGTAGTTGTGTGCTTAGCAAGCTAGATTTTTGGGGATGTTATCTTTTTTGCTCTTTTAATTCTATTATGTTTTGCAATTGGATATTTTACAATTTTGATTGAAGGTAGCAGTTTTGTATTTCTTGTAATCAGTTTGTTGTTTTTAATATAAAACAGTCTAAGTCCGTAATTGTTGTGAACATGCAATAAAATTAGTTATGCCATAGCAAGTTGCTGCTATACGAAAGATTTATAACATATTAAAGCTTTTTATTTATGACTTTATGGGCAACGTGAGAGATAAGTATCGTTAAAGAATGCGCAAAATTTTTCTGGGCACAATTTGTCAGTTAGTATACAGGCAGTGCTAGATTTTAATAAATTAACAGAAACTTTATCTCTTGAAAAGTAGCAGATCCGCACAGCAGGGAGCATTATAACAAAAAGATTGGTTTTTGGATTCTCTTAAGCCGTGATGTTCGGTGATATTATTTTTTGATTTATCTATCTTTAACATTGCCGTTGTATGTTTTTTTATAATTTTATCTTTAATATTCAAAGATATTTTTTGTTAACACTTTTTAACGCCATTTCCTTATTTTGGATTTTTATTAGTTGTCTTTTTATTTCGTAATTTATATTGTATATCTTAAATAAATTAATTTTTACTTGTTTCTCATAAGAAAACATAACGTTTTACTTTTTATTATTTTATGTAAAATGATATAAAATATATAAAATTCCTGACTTTTTTATTTAAAAATGTTATAACACTAACACGTTGAATAAATACTAATAAACAGTAGCGTTTTATTTTTTAATATTTTAGAAAGATTAAATTAAATTATGAACAATAATGATAAAGCCTTAAGTGATAAAAGTTTGGAAAAAGTAGGTGGAGGGAAAAACTTATCAAAACATGAAAACACGGCGTTTGCCAATATGATTAACATTTATGGTATCCCGATAAACTGTACTGGAGCAATAGAAAATTACTGGGGTTCGGTGGAACACTACAAGGAAGTGATTGAGAACAAACCAAATTTTCTTGGATACGATAAAAAAGGGATACCTATCTGGAAAGATGAAAATGGAAGGCCTATCATGAAATAAGTTTATTCACGAGAAAATCAATACAACTCTCACATTATTCTAGGTAGTACAAAAATCCTAAACAAAACCCAGGCAGAAATGGCGGAGAGACGGGGATTCGAACCCCGGAGACCGTTTTACCAATCTACACGATTTCCAATCGTGCTCCTTCAACCAACTCGGACACCTCTCCAAAAACATTCGAGAAACGTTAACAAACTAACATACTAAAAATCTACACTAAACTAAAAAAGTACTAGCAGAAATACTTCCAAAACCGGCAAACCATAAAAACTAGCCCCCCGACTATTTTATGGTAATAAAAATTTAAAATTAGGTCAACATGTTTTACTTAGCGGCCGTACTAAAAATAGGTGGTCAACGAAATGATATTTTTTTATATTGCAGTAAAGTAAAGCACAAAAAACTAATTTTTTGCTTCCACTTAACACCCAATATTGACTGTTTATAAATAATCGAATTCTCAGTATATACATTGAAATTTAATGCTGCCGCTATTCAAGTGTTCCGTCAGTTTTTATTTTAGTACAATCTAGTTTTGGATTTAAAAAATATGTATTTATTGCTTATTTTGTTTATTGGTTTTGGGTTTAAATGCAGGTTAGATGTTAAAGCCTTACGTAGGCTCGTAAGTTTAGCTAACTGTACTTAAGATTAGTCTAAATACTTTGATTTCTACACAATAAAATAATCAAAATAATATTATTTTAATTGTCGTTATTTATGAGTTTTAAAATTGCTTTTACCCAAAGTAAGTACTACAAAAGTATCTATTTATACAAGCCTAGTTCCAGTATACTCAACATCTTTTCTTACTATTTTTTTGATATTGCTAACCAATCCAAAAATTTATTTGTTGTAACTTTGAATAAAGCAAAAAATATATTTCAAAAATAGTCCTTTTCAAGTGTAATAGATTCTCCTTCAAAAAACAATAAATTTTTAAATAAAAATTCTTATATACTAATAGTAACTTACTTAAAGAACGTTTACTAAAAATTAATGTGCATCATATTTTTCAAAACTTACGTTTTTTACGAAGTAATCAAAAAATATTAGCAAATTGTAGCAGCTACCAATGTGTTAATTAAAATATGTTTTGGACATTTATGTAACTAATTGTTACCTTCTGTTTTGCATCTAATGTTAAGTGGAAACTTGTTATTTAAAAATCGGTTTTTAAATTTTATTTTGCTGTTAATTTTAGAAAAAAACTATTCGTTGATTTACCTATTCTTTAATACTGCTAAATTTTTTAAATACCCTTAAGGGAGGCCATCTTAATTAATTTATTTTTATATTTGTCAAAAATTTGTTACTTCTTTGGCACAAATATTACATTAGATATTTTTAAATTTTTATAATATCTACTTATTCCTAAGATTTATTTATTAATTTACATAAGTCTCTAAATAAAATATCTCTATTTAGATTATAATTAATTTAATTACTAAACTAGTAAGGAAATTTAAAGTTTTGAAGATAGGTAATGTGGAAATTACTGGTAAAGCTGTTTTAGCTCCGATGGCAGGAATTACAGATAGGGCTTTCAGAGAAATTTGTAAAAAATTTGGAGCAGCATACGTTGTAACTGAAATGGTTAGTGCCAAGGCTATAATTCATGAAAATAAAAAAACTTTAAGTTTGATGGAACTTTCAGATTATGAGAGGCCATGTGGAATACAAATTTTTTCTGGTAATCCAAATGATTTAGAAAAAGCTACCTACATAATTTTAGAAAAATTTAGACCAAACATAATAGATATAAACCTTGGCTGCCCTGCCCCAAAAATTAATAAAAGTGGTGCAGGTGCTGTCTTAATGAAAGATCCAAAGTTATGTTTTGATCTAGTAAGAGCATGTGTAAAATCGTCACAGGGAAAAATACCAGTAACTGTAAAAATTAGAAGTGGAATCTCTAAAAAATTAATTAATGCAGTAGAAATCGCCAAACACTGTGAATGTGCAGGAGCAAGTGCTATAACCATACATGGCAGAACAAAAGAAGATTTGTACAAAGGTAAGGTAGATTTAGAAATAATAAAAAATGTAAAAGAAGCAGTTAAGATACCAGTCATAGGTAATGGAGACATAAAAACTGCCACCGATGCAAAGAATATGTTAGATAAAACTCGTTGCAATTTAGTAATGATTGGCAGGGGAGCTATGGGAAAACCATATATATTTGAAAAAATAAATAAAGAGTTAAAAGGTATAAATTTTAAAGAATTAAGTAAGGCTGATAAAATTGGTGTTATGGAGGATCATATTCTAAAGGCGTGTAAATATAAAGGCGAAAATTTAGGTATAAAACAATGCAAAAAGCACATTTATGCTTATTTAAAGGTTTTAGGCACAGCAGCACAAATAAAGAACAAGGTGCAAGATCTTAAAAATTTAACTGATTTTGAGTTTTTTTTAAAAGATTTAAAAAACTTTTAGATATTTATTATTGTAAATAAAAAGTCAGATTTATGTTATTTTTTATAGAATTCTTGATTATTTAGATATTACAGCTAATTTTTGAAACAACATAAGTTTTATTTTTTATTTTACGACTTTTTTACGCCGCTAAATAGGCCAAGCTTAAAAATATCTTTTAATATAAATAATATTAGCTCCCATCAACATAAAAAATAACCAGCAAAGTTGTTTGGTATATTTTTAATTGCGCATTACTTTAATTTGTTATAAATGGTTATAAGTTAAAAGCTTTTAAAAAAAATTGGGATTTTCATTCCATAATGTAAAGCCTAGATAAGTGTGGGCTGTAGTAAATACAAACCTAATCTTATGGGAAATTTAAAGCACAAAAAATATCAATGCTATTATTTTCATCTATATATTGCTGTATTTTGTAGTATAAGCGTCAAGGCTGATTTTAAAATAACTTCAGGTATATTAATAGTAAGTTAGTTAGGAAACAAATTAATGGATACTCAGAGGATATCTAAAAACAAAAATATCACGAAATTTTCTTATTTGAAAAAATTGTGTTAAAAAGCTTAAATTTATGCAAAGAAATATAACAAAATCAGAGTTTTTGTTGAGTTTTTTTAATTTGAGTCTAGGTATTGGAATTACTTAATTATAACCGTACATATAAAAAATTATTAAACACGTAATTTAAACATAACAAGTGGAGTAATCACTTTAAATTTTTCTAAAAATAACATGGCAAAACATTAGAAGTACGCTTTTTACATTAGAGAAATTTTAGTACAGAATTATGTTTTTTTATATGAAGCTTTTTAATAATTTTTTATGTTATTAAAAAATTGGTATTTTCTATTTTTTATTATGATTTTGACTTAACTTTTGACTACATTTTTACGTAAAAAATCTAATTGTTAATATTTGCATCTAAAAATTTCTTTAATCCTAAAAATATATATTGGGCTAGATTACTTTGATATCCCTCAGATATTAAATTGTTAAGTTCTTCTTTATTAGATATAAATCCACATTCTATTATTACTGCTGGAACTTTAACTTTGTTTAATAAGTAAACCTCTTTACCCGATTTTTTGGTTTCTCTAAAATCAGTCTTATTTAAATTTTTTTCTAATTCTTCTTTTAGAAAATTAGCCAGTTTAATACTATTTTCATTGTTCCCTGAGTAAAATATTTGAATACCTTTAAGACTTTCGTCTGGAAATTTATTTTGATGAATACTTATTAAAATATTTTTATCGTTTGAATTAGCAATGTTAACTCTATTCCTTAGGTCTTCCACCTTTTTTCGTCTAAGAGTTTTTTTGTTGCTGTCTTTTTTATAAATCGACTCATCAGTATCTCTTATCATAAATGTATTAATATTATTGCTTTTTATTATATTATTAAGCTTTTTTGCTATGCTTAAATTTATATCTTTCTCTAAAGTCTTCCCATCAATAGCAATTGCTCCGCCGTCTTCCCCGCCATGCCCTGCATCTATTATAATTGCAGGAGTATTAAATTCAGGTATAGCTACTACCTTTTTTGACTTGTTATTAAAAATATTTCCTATAATTAGAGCTATTACAAAATAGATAATGAAGATAGTTAAATAAAATAAAGTGTCTTTAGTCTTATTATTCAATTGCTTTTCTCTTATTTTTAAAATTTAAAGTATTACTTAAATACTGTTTATAAAAAAATATGAAATAAAAATTTTATTTATTCTATTGGAGTTTGTTTACGTAAAAATTAAAAATAATTTTATAAAAGAAAAAACATTACATCCTATGAAGTGGTAAAACGTCAAACTATCTATTAAGATTTAACAATGCTTTAATTGTACCTAACTTCTAATAATTGATTATTTAATATAAAAACAACAGTTAAAATACACGAATTAATCAAAAGATATAACCTCAAATATCGTTTTTTTAAATAATAAATAATATTTGATTTCTAGTATAAAAAATTAAGCCAATAATTTTGCTTTTTAAATAACACGTTTTTAAAAAATAAATTTAAAATTTCTAAAATTTTCGTTTACTTCTGAATACTTAATAAATATCTTTATTACTCTCTCTTTGCAACATTTTCCTGGGAAAAATCTTTCTATATTTTCGCTCCATTCAATTAATATTATTCCGGTACCTATGTAATCAAAAAAGCCAAGTTCAAATAATTCTTCTTCTGTACTAATTCTATACATATCGAAATGATATATTGAAAATTTTCCAGTGTAACAGTTCATTATATTGTAAGTGGGACTATTAACTAAATTTATATCTTTAACATCAAGTGCTTTAGCTAAACTTTTAATAAAAGTTGTTTTACCAACACCAAGGTTCCCATAAAACATAACAATTTCTTTACCTGTTAATCTTTTTGCAAAATCAAAACCTATTTTTTCCGTTTCTTTAATAGATTCACTTTTTAACTCAATTTTCATAAAAATCGATATTTTCAACGTCTAAAATATTATTCTTATGAGTTTTATTATACTTAATTTGTTCATATTTTTAAAAAACGAAACTCTCTTTTAAAAACATGCTTTAACTATGTTTATAATTCCTAAAAAATAATTAAAAAACTAATAATCTAAATTTTCAAAAAAATGTATTTTATTTAAATAAAAAGATATTTAATCTGGTAAAAACCTGATATAGATTGGTATATGAAAATAATTAGAAATCAATTCAGATTAATAAAAATTTAATTTTGATCTAAAGGACACATACAAGCATATATAAAGTATGTTTCTTAAATACGTTATTTTAAAATGCAGAAAATATTTGTAATTTAAAATTTATCAAAAAATTTTGAATATTAATTAAATCTAGGCAATGCAGGATAAGACAATAAAAAGTGTAACGTTGTTATAAGAAATGTGCTTAATTCCTGTAGTAATTACTAAAAAATGTAAAAATAAATTAAAAACATTATTTTGAACTTTAAAAATGTCAAAAGGTTCAATAATTTTTTCTGTGTTGCAGGGCTAAAAGTTGATGGATAAAAAAAATGATAGCTTATAAAAATCAAGTTAAGAAAGATTTCAAAAACCAATTTTTTAGTAACTGTTTCTATCTTATTTTTTTGGTTTAAAAACCCTATTAAGAGACAAAATATCAAACTATCTATTAGGATTTAGCCATGCCTTCTGTATATTAAGCGTTTTTTATAAAGTATTTACATGCTATAATAATTCGATAATATATATTTGTTTTCTATAAATTTAAGACTAAACTTTTATTAAAATTAAGTTATATCTGTTCTTTTATTTTACCAAGTGTCAATTTTTCTAACCTTGAAACCTGCGCCTGACTTATTCCTATCTCATTAGCAACCTCCATTTGGGTTTTACCTTCAAAAAATCTTAATTGCATTATTTTCTTTTCCCGATTGGTTAATTTTTTTATACATTCCTTAATTGCTATTTCTTGTAGCCAATTTGTATCTTCGTTTTTATTACCTAGCTGATCCATAACATAAACTGTATCTGATCCGTCCGAAAATACCGGTTCATATAATGATATTGGTTCTACTACAGCATCTAAAGCTAAAACTAAATAATCCTTAGAAACATTGAGATTTTTAGCAAGTTCATCTATTGTAGGTTCTTTGTTATTTTTTGTCGTCATTAGATGTTTTGCTTGCATTGCTTTATAAGCTAAATCTTTTAAAGATCTGCTAACTCTAATTGAGTTATTATCTCTTAAATGTCTTCTTATTTCACCAATTATCATAGGTACTCCGTAAGTTGAAAATCTAACATCTAATGTGACATCAAAATTATCTATAGCTTTAATCAGACCAATGCAACCAACCTGAAATAAGTCGTCTAGATTCTCGCCCCTGTTATTAAATTTTTGTATAACACTAAGCACAAGTTTTAAATTTCCGTTAATTAGTTTTTCCCGTGCAATTTTTCTTTCAGCCTTAGTACCCGTTTTCATTATTTTTAATAATTCTGTTTTTTCATCTTCAGTTAAAACTTTGAGTTTACCAGTATTTATTCCACAAATTTCAACTTTATGGTAGTTCATTAAGAGAAACACCTTCTATCTTTTTGCTCTGATAACTAAAATTATTTACAAAAAGGTATTCTTTAATTCATTCGTATTTTAGAAAAATAAGGTCAATTTTTTTTAATTTTTGCGCATATCAATTTTAAAACGACAAAATTAGACATTAATGTTTCGCAAGGTAAACAGTAATTTTCAAATAGCAGCAGTAATGTATAAAATCTAAATTTTTAGATTAATTTTTATTATGATCTATTAAAATAAAAATATAGTTAGAATTTAAACTTTAGATTATAAAATAACAGCAGATTTATTACAGCATTTAATGTTTTGCTAAATTGCTTAATCATATAAAAAATATGTTAATTTTTGCTAAAAGCGGTAAAAATGTATAGATATTATTAATACTGTCGAGCTGGTAAGCTGTTGTTTCGCCAGTACCTGTCTTGTTAATTTGCAGAAAGACTTTTTAGCAATCAAAAAATTAATGAAATGATTAAAAATTTAAATATTTTTAAACATGACCTAAAAACTAGGCAACATTTTGCGCTTAAATTTTTAAATTTAAGTAAGATTTCTAATTTTATAATATTTTTGCAGAAGGTTTTATTTTTAATAAAATTTTCTTAGCTAAGTAAATTTTTAATTATATTTCCACATATTCTCGTTGTTTTTTTGACTGCATTTAATTTCTATATTTTATTAAGTTATTTTTATTTTGCACATTAATTATAAAATACGGCAGTGCTAAAAGTGCACAGAGAAAAAATTACTACTCATAGACGAAGAATTTAATCTTCAATTGACGTTAGATATTTTGTACAGACTAAACTAAGTAGTAGTTAAAAAATGAGTTTGTTTGCTTATCGATGTCAGGCGCGCGATTTTTATCAAACTATTCTTTGAATTTCATATTTAATAATATCTATCAGATTGATTTTAGCACTGCCTGAAATACATCAACATTTTTGAATTAAAAAGTATGCATTAGTTACAATTGTGTTATATTAACAAAAATAATTGAATTTATTGATAAACAAAAAATTTATTAATATAAGTAAAAGCTAAAAATACAATAATTGAATGATAGAAAATACGTTTGCATATATCTTTAACAAAAATATTTTTTTAGGGGATATATGCGAAAAAAGACACTTATATTAATATTATTTTTACTATTTTTTATATTTAACCCATTAATCTGTAATTTGAATTTTTCTGTAAAAGCTTTAGATTTTTCCGCCAAAGCATATATTCTTTATTGCCCTGAAAATAAAAAAATACTTCTAGAAAAAAATGCCAACGAAAAGTTACCAATTGCTAGTACTACTAAAATTATGACATCGCTTATAGCCCTCGAAATTGCAAAACTAAAAGATGAAGATGTTACTATAACAAATGAAATGCTACAAACAGAAGGTTCATCGATGGGACTAAAAGTAGGAGATTTTCTGCCAATTTCCAGTTTAGTAAAAGGTATGCTTACTGTTTCTGGAAATGATGCTGCAAATAGTATAGCACTCTCGATTTGTCCTTCGTTGGAAGGCTTTTCAAAATTAATGAATAAAAAAGCAAAAGAGTTAGGAATGAAAAATTCAAATTTTATTACACCATCTGGACTTGATGCAAAAGGACACTATTCTACAGCATATGACTTAGCCCTGCTGGCTTCCAGTGCTATGAATAATGCAGATTTTTTAAAAATAGCATCTAGTTCTAAGTTAGATGTGATGTTTAAAAATCCAAAAAAAATATCTATTTTTTATAACGAAAATAAACTACTCAGAAAATACAAATGGTGTATAGGAGGAAAAACTGGATACACAAAATTATCTGGCAGATGCCTTGTATCTTGTGCTCAAAAAGATAATCTTAGGTTAATAGCAGTAACTTTAAATGCACCTGATGATTGGAATGATCACATAAAACTTTTTGATTACGGTTTTAAAAACTTTAAAGCAATTATTCCAAAAGAAGAAAACATAAAAATTTCACTATTACACGGTGTGGAAAAATACGCTAACTTAGATATAGCAAAAAAACCAGTGATAGTAACAAAAATTAACAATGAGCCGGCAATTACTACAAAACTAGAACTTCCAAGAAACCTCTGTGCACCTGTATATAAAGATAAAATAATAGGTACAATAACATATTTTTTAGATGGTAAAGAATATGCAAAATGTAACATTACTCCATATAAAGACTATTTAATGAAAAACAATAAAACCAAAGTATTAGAAAAAATTGACTCATATTTTAAAAAAACATTCTGTGCTTTGACTAATTTTTTTAAAAGGTCAGCAAACTTTTTCTCTAGATTTTTTACAAAAAATTCTTAAACCCTTCAGTATAGAGTTAGTCGGGCAATGATAAATCCTAATAGATAGTTTTTTAAGATGGTGTTCAAAATAGAAAATTAATTAGATATTGTTACTAAAAAATTGGTTCTTAAAATTTTTTGATTTTGGTGTTCATAAGGTGTTATTTATTAATCTACTTAATTAAGTATTCATTAAAAGAAAAACTAATTTTTTAATAACTTCATGGTTTTTGACTAACAGCAATCTTTTTGCTCAAAAAGGACTAATTAGTAGTGCAAAAATAGATTTATATATTTGACATCATTAACAAGTATACACTATGTCTATAATCTATTTTGACTAGTCTATTATGTTATCAATGCATTTTTAGCACTATATGCTTAAATATTAATAATGTTATAATTTATAAGTAAGCACTGGTGTTTCTTCGGTTTTTTCTATGTCAAAGTATAAAACTAGTAAGTTTTAGTACAGCAATTTAGAGATTTTGTATTTGAGATAAGGCTGGTTACTTCTTGGGTAACTAAATAAGATAATTTATTTAAACTTTTAAATATTATATAATTTTCGAGTTATATTTTTATAAAGGGCAATGCTAAAAATAGGTATACTATTGAGTGTCTCCTTATGAATTTCACGGTAAAATAGAATTCAAAAACTAATATTTGGGTAAAAAGTCTTAAATTAAATTTTTGAATTAAATAACCAACTCTTAAAGGGCAAAATTAAATTTAGCTTCGTTTATTAAGTTTTAGCACTGCCTTGTAGAACTTGTTTTTGAAATTAGGAGGGTTTTATAATGCTAAAGCACGTTGGGACACAAAGCATTGAAACTGAAAGATTACTCCTTAGAAAATTTAGTATTGACGACGCTGAACAGATGTTTAACAATTGGGCAAAAGATCCAGATAATGTTAAATATCTTACATGGGAAGCACATAAAAAGGTTAGCGATACACTTAATATAATAAACAAATGGATAGATGGGTACAAAAACAAAGATTTTTATAGATGGTGTATTACTTTGAGGGAGACGGGTGAAGTTATAGGAGGAATTGATGTTGTAGACATAATAGAGTTTAGGTCTACCTGCGAAATTGGTTACGTTCTCTCGAAAAAATATTGGAATAATGGATTTATGACCGAAGCTTTAAAAGCAGTCATAGACTATTTATTTAATAAAGTAGGTTTTAATCGTATACAGCTTTTTCATTTGGTGGATAACTTAGCTTCGGGGAAAGTCATGATAAAATGTGGTTTAAAATATGAAGGCGTTTTAAGACAATACGGTGTTAAAAACACAGGAGAATACAGCGATACTGCAATTTATTCAATATTAAAGTCTGAGCATGAATGCAAAAAATAGGAGTCTATATAAAGTTATCTTTTTTGAAATGTAGGGTTTGTATAAACTATAGAATGGATGGTAATAAATTTCTAAATTAATACATTGTGTAATATTTTCTTTGTCGAATAAGAATTTTTTAAATTTTAGTTTTTAATGATGAAGAATATAAAAATGTCTAATGGTTTGTATAAAAAAGTAACTCTTTGAGTGAGTAATAAAGTTTTTTTACAAAATGGGTTGGGAATGCAAAAATAGATAGATGAATAAATAAGATTTTTTTGAGTTTCTTAGCAAAATATAATTCAAAAATGATCTTGGAGTAACAATTTTACACTTAAATTTTTTGTTTTGATTGCCTCTAAAAAAAAAGTCTTAGTTAATCTGTTAAGTTTCATTAATGCCTATAATTAAAAAAAATCAGCGCTAAATACCAATAGATAGCTCGATATTTTATCTATTTAGAGATAGTCAACCCAGTATACATGTGAATATTGTTAATAAAAAATTGGTTCTTGTAATCTCTATTAACGTGATATTCATAAGGTGTTATCTGTTGATCTACCTACTTTTAGCACTGCCTGCAGAGCATTCACTAATTAACTATTATGCACTTGCTTTTACTGCCTTTCAATCATAATTTTGGCCTCAATTTTTGAGTTTATTTTTACGTGAACAGCTTCTAAATGCGAAAACAAGCAGACTAAAAAATACTAAAATTAATGAAACTAGTTGAGATACCCTAATTTTTGTGTAAGGTAACATTAAACTATCAGTCCTAATACCTTCTATAAAAAATCTACCTAGCCCATACCAAAAAATATAAAATAAAAACAGTTGACCATTAAATGTATATTTTCTTCTGTTAATGTTTTCTAAAAATATTAGTCCTAAAGCACACCAAACAGATTCATACAAAAAACAAGGGTGAACTGCTATATTATTAGTATTTTCACTACACATGCCTAATATGAAATCCGTTTGTTTGCCAAAGGCTTCTTGATTAAAAAAATTTCCCCATCTACCTATACTTTGCCCTGTTAAAATACCAAAAGAAGAAACATCTAAAAATTTCTTTATTGATATGTTTTTCGCCCTACACAGTATAAAAGCAGTTATTACTGATAAAATTATTCCGCCATATACTGCAAGTCCGCCTTCATTTATCGCAAATATTTTAATTGGGTTATTTAAATAATAACTTATGTCTGTAAAAAACGTTACGTAGTAAAACCTCGCGCCAATTATGCTAGTAATCATGCTAAATATGGCAATATCTATAAATTTATTTTGATCTAACTTAAATAGTTTAGCCTTAAAAAAAGAGTATAAAAAACCTAATAAAAAACCCGCACAAACTATTATCCCGTACCAATAAATAGAAATTCCAAAAATATTTATCGCTACTGGGCTTATATTGAAACTAAGACCCAATTTTGGAAAAGAAACACTATAAATATCGATCATGAAATTAATTTACATCGATTTAAATTAAAAGTAAACTGGGTATAATGGCTAGCAGAGCTAAGACTTAATAGATAAAACTTAATTTCTTTCTATTAAGATTTAGTTAGTTTAAAAATTTAAATTAAGACTTGCTACTCTTACTAAAAAGTTGGCTTCTGAATTCTATTTTACTTTAAAAATTAGAAAAATTTATTTGTTAATCTACCTATTTTAGCACTTTCTGAGGGTTCTGTATATTCTAAAGAGCTCTAAAATTTTATAAGTTAGCTGTATAAGTTACATAATAAAATATAAAAATATTTTTTTATTAACTTTTTAGTTTCTCTTTAGTAATAAAATTGTTTAATACAGTCATTGCCTTGTCCGCGCCGCGCCCGCCATTTGCACTTCAGGCACAGCGAAGCTTTTTTTCTGGAGTTTATTTGTTTTGCTGCGCCTGTTAGCAGCAGCTTGGCAGGCGCAGTAAATATAAATTCAAGGTCAAAAAAAATCTTATTTACTAAAAAAAAAAAATACTACCAAGGGAAATAAATAACATATTTAAGATTTAAAAACATTAAATTAGATTCTAGACCAAAACTATCATTTCGGCAAAATTATAGATATTGCTGAATTGTTAATATCTAACTGCTTTTGCAAACGCTTGTTAACGTCATCCAAAGAGGCTTTAGCTATACTCTCAACACTAGAAAATATTTCTCTACCAGCAAAACCTAGTGCTAACATCGTATCTGCTACGTTTTCCGCACTATTAAACATCCTAACCGCCTTGCCGTATAGAGCCTTTTTCGCTAATTCAAAGTCTTGCGACTTAACTCCGTTTTCTTTTAAATTTTTAACGTGTTTTATTAAAATTTCATTTATCCTATCTGGTTCTCTTGCTTCACCAGAAAACATAACAGCATTATATCCTGGCCCTTCAAAGTATTCATACCCAAAAGACTCATTAATAAGATTTTTATCCAAAAGTTCTTTATATAAATCCGACGACTTGGCTGCAAGAGTATAAAGAATTATGCTAGTTTGAGCCATGTCTTCATCTGTTAACCTACCGCCTGTATACTCTTCTTTAAATCCAATTTGAAAATTAGGAATACTTACAGGTAAATGCTCAACTATTCTATTTTTTACTATCTTATAGGGTTCATCCGGGAATATACTTTCCGGTATATTACTAGTCTTTGATGGTTTAACTAAAGAATCAATCAATTTGACTGTAGAATCTAAGTCTATTTTTCCAGCAATACAAAGTGCCATATTATTTAAATTATAAAAATGATTATAGCAATCATATAAATTGTCAGGATTTATCTTAGCAATAGATTCAACCGAGCCAGCAATCTCAACTTTAACTGGATGTTCATGAAACATAGCTCTGTATAAATTAAACATAACTCTCCAGGAAGGATCGTCCTGATACATCTTTATTTCCTGACTAATGATACCTTGTTCTTTTTTTACAGTTTCATCTGTAAAGTAAGGAGTTTGAACAAGCTCAATTAATATTTTTAAAGATTCCTCAAAATTTTCAGTACAAGAAAATAAATACCCGGTCATGTCAAAAGACGTATAAGCATTAGCAGATGCACCAGTTTTTGCATATTTTTTAAAAGCATCACCATCTTCGCTTTCAAAGAGTTTATGCTCTAAGTAGTGCGCGATTCCATCTGGCACAGTGACAATCTCGTTTTTTTCAGTAAATTTAAATTTAGTATTTATTGACCCAAATTTCGTACCAAAAATAGCATACGTCGAGTTATGACCTCTTTTAGGGTAAAGATATACCGTAAGACCACTCTTATGATCCAAAACATAATAAGAATCTCCCAGTCTTTCACTTTTAACTTCTTTTAAATTTAACATAAATCTAAACTTCCTCCCCCGTTCCCACTAATGTATAAACAGTATCCAGATAAATTTTGTTTGCTGCATCAACAATTTCTTCTTTAGTAACTTTATCCAACTTTTCTATGAACTCATCAGTAGAAAGTTTATTTTCATCAAAAATTTGAGAAACATAAAATGACTCTATGCTGCTTAAATAGTCACCGATAGTTCTGTACATGTTAGACAGACTTCTTTTTATATTATTAATGTCATCATCTGTAAAATTACCTTTTTTTACATCATTTAACTGATTTAAAATCTCCTCTTTTGCTCTTTCTATATTTTTACTTTCAACACCACTTTCAACTAACATAATACCTTTGTGTCTATCGTATTTTGCGCTACAGTAGTAACAAAGACTATATTTCTCTCTAACATTTAAAAATAGTTTACAATGCGGGGTAGCACCAAAAATGGCTACGGCCAGTCGCATTGCCATGGTGTTTTTATCTTTGCCTGCAATACCAGTCCTAAAACCCATAACTAATTTGCTTTGTGAAAGACTAATATTTTCTGCAAAATTACGAACACTTTTACATTCTCTTATTATTTCGGTTTTACACTCTTTTATGTTTGTTCTTTCAAGTTCTTTAAATTTGTTTCTAAACGCGTCCAAGGCAAACTGATGGTCTTTTACGTTACCAAGAAGTGTAAGCTCAATTCTAGATGACTTTAGGTTTTCTTTCCAAATTTCAAAAACTTCGGTATCTGAAAGACCTTCTACACCAGATTTAGTCCCATATTTATTTATGCCAAATCTTTCACCTTCACACATAAGTTCCTGACATTTATTTTTTGAATATATACGTTTGTCGTTAAACTCAGATTCTATAAGATCAACCAACTGCCTTTTTTCCTGATCCAACAGTACCGTACTAAAAGCACCGTTTACTATGATTGGATCAAATAGCATCTCGCATAAAAGATTAGTAATCTTCTCAGATATTTTTTCTTTAGATAATGCATAGTCATCTGCTAAAAATGAAGAAGAAATACTAAGTACCTGAATTTCACCTAGCTTGCTAACATCAGCTCCAACTGAAGCGCCGTAAAGCTCGTCTAAGTAACGATGAATGGATGTAAAGTCTTTGCATTTACTACACGACTTACTAAGCAAAAAAGGTAAAACTGCATTAGCACAAACTTGTGCATCATCTAGCGGTCTAAATAATGCAACAGATGCTCTACCTGTTTTAAAACGATCATCTTTTATAACATTAAAATTCACACCAGGCGCTACATTATAACTAGTAAATTTATCCACTAAATTTATACGTCCTCCTTTTTTTGTTTAAACTAAAAATATTGTCAAATTTTAAGATATTATGTTAATATTTAACATATTGTTAATATTATAAAGAAAAATAAATTTAGTCCAGAGTTTTTTGGGGGCAGTGCTAAAAGTGAGTAGACTAACAAACAACACTTCATTCACACCAAAGTAAAAAAACTCCAAAAAAATTTTCAGTAACAATATCTACTTGATTTTTTATTTTTCACACTTCTGCATAACCAAAATATAAATCTATCTATTAGGATTTAGCACTGCCTTTTTCGACCACTCACTGAATAATAACTGTTTGTCAAAATAATTAGTTAAGGTGGAATTGCAGTTTAAATAGAGTATTAAGTTTTAAAAATTTGATTTTTGTTAAGTTTTAAAGTGATGAAATAATTTTGAGTATGAGAAAATATATTTAGACTTTGTAGATTTTACATTTAAGGTTAAATTTTATATAAGAATTGCTGCTATTTTGCCCCTTTATGGATGTGGCTGGAATATTTTATTTATACTAGGCATCTTTTTTACTTTTACATAATCTATATCTTGTTAATCCTTAAGGTTTTAATATTTTTTCTGATTTTAGTTTAGTTAGATGTATACTTTAGTAACTAATATTTACACTTAGAGGTTAGTTTTATAGTTTATTGAAGAACTACAGGTAAGCTTTTGCTATTGTTCTAAACTATTTTAATCAAAATTAAAAAAATCATAATAAAATAAGGGTATAGAGATATGCAGTATACACTTTTAAAAAATGCTAAAATTTACACATCAGATGATAATTTAGGGATTATAGATAGTGGGTATGTGTTGGTTAATAATTCAACTGGGAAAATTGAATCTGTAGGTGGTATGGATCATTTAAGTAGTTTTAAAGGTTTACAATCAGATGAAAATACTTTTAAAAATATAGATTTAGAAAATAAGTATTTGTATCCAGGCTTTATAGATGCTCACACGCATTTGGGGATTTGTGAATCTTTTTTAACATTTGAAGGAGATGATACAAATGAAGTTACTGACCCAGTAACACCTCAGCTAAGAGCAATAGACGCTGTAAACCCTTTAGATGCAGCCTTTAAAGATGCTCTATACTCAGGAATAACTACTGTAGCGATCTCACCTGGGAGTGCTAACCCAGTTGGTGGAGAGATATTTTTAATGAAAACTTACGGCAAAGTTTTAGATGAGATGATTATAAAACAACCCGTAGGGATAAAATTTGCTTTAGGAGAAAATCCAAAAAGTGCTTATAGCGAAAGAGACGAAACTCCAATAACTAGAATGGCTACAGTAGCTTTAATTAGGGAATCGCTTTATAAAGCTAAGAAATATTATGAAGACTTACACCGTTCAATTTCTGAAGAAGATTATTCGGCACCAGATTACGATATTAAGAGCGAAGCATTGATCCCACTTTTAAAAAAGGAGATAAAAGCATATTTTCATGCTCACAGAGCAGACGATATCTGTACAGCCATTAGAATTGCTAAAGAGTTTAATTTAGATTATTCAGTTGTTCACTGTACACAGGGACATCTTATTAAGGAATATCTAGGTAAAAAAAAGGCAAATATTTTGCTTGGTCCTATTTTAGGTGATACTTGTAAGCCTGAACTTAGCGGTACTTGTGTTAGATCATCTGTAGTTTTGTTAGAGAATAAAGATATAAATTTGTGTATAATTTCTGACCATCCAGAAACACCTATACAGTATTTACTTTTAAGTTGTAAGGTAGCTGTAGAAAATGGCTTAAATGAATGGGATGCACTTAAAGCGATAACTATTAATCCGGCAAAAATTTTTGGAGTAGAAGATAGATTAGGTTCAATATCGGTGGGAAAAGATGCAAACCTAAACGTATTTGCTAGCAATCCTTTTAGGACTATGTGCCTTAAACCTGAAATGGTAATTTGTGAGGGAGTTATAGTTTAGAGACTTCTTTATTTGCTTTTGGTGTTATTATGCTTTTAAGCTTTGTAAAATGAGAAATACTTTCCAAATATTTTTATTAATAATTTTTGAAAATATCAATAAAGCGAGTATTTAGTTGCAAAAAACTATTATTTCCTTTTTTACTCTAATTTATTTTTAAGTTAAGTATAAAAAATAAAAGTAGTTTTTATCCTTTTTCACTAAAACTCTTTTATAAAATAAGATGTTATTTTTAAAATATAGGCATCTATACGCTATTTTCTAAGTAAACGGAATCTATTTAATTAATTTTAATCACTTTAATAAATACTTGAATTTTAGAATTATTTCTAAAAATAGGTATATTAACAAATAATCCTTTGGCTTCACAACAAAAAATTTAAAAACTAATTTTCTAGTAATAATCTTTACTAAACTTTTTAGATTTATTATCTCTGAAGAAACAAAATCTCGGTCTATATATAAATTTTAGCACTGCCTTAATGGCAGTGCTAAAAGTAGGTGAATTAACAGATAACACCTTATCAGCAACAAGTTTAAAAAAAGATACCAAAGATCAATTTTTTAGTAATAATCTTTACATGTTCTTTTGGGTAGACCACCCCCTAAGAACAGAATATTAATCTATACTATCAGGATTTAGCGCTGCCGTTTTAAATGATAACTTTACTACTTTTTCTAATTTATGTACCATATTTTATTAATTAGTAATTATTATTTTATAGGACACATTTGAAAGTGTTGATTTTTGTAAATGAAAAAAGATTACAACTTCGAAATAATAACAGACTCATCTTCTGATTTAACGGAACAAATGCAAAAAGATACTAATGTTGGTGTTGTTCCGCTTTCTGTAACAATTGACGGTAAGACTTATAGAGATTACCCTGACGAGCGAGATATAAGCCGTAAGGATTTTTACAATTTAATAAGAAATAAAAAGTTAGGAGTAACTTCTGCGCCAAATATTTTAGAATTCAAGAATTGTTTTAAAAAGGTGCTCTCTGAAGGGAAAGATCTACTTTATATCGGGTTTTCTTCAGCTTTAAGTTCTACCTTTTCCAACGCTAAAGTTGCTGCCGATGAGCTCAAATATGTGTACCCTGAAAATAAAATTTTATTGTGTGATTCTTTGTGTGCATCACTAGGGCAGGGTGCATTAGTATACTATGCCTGCAAAAAAAAGGAAATAGGGTGTTCCGTAGAAGAGACATATAATTTTGTAGAGAATACTAAATTGAAAATTTGCCATTTTTTTACCGTAGAAAATTTAAAGTATCTACAAAGAGGTGGCAGGGTCCCAAAAATTGTATCTATTGCAGGGAATGTACTAAACATTAAACCTATTATGTACGTAGACAATAGAGGTAGGTTGATTAAACTTTACAGCATTAGAGGTAGGAATAATTCTATTGAGGAACTAGCTTTGAAGGTAAAAAGTAAATCGGAGAATTTTGAAAACACAGATATTTTTATTGCTCATGGTGACTGTTTAGATGATGCTTTAATGTTAAAAAGAATAATTGCAAAATTAATAAAACCTAAAAATTTTTATATAAACACAGTTGGACCAGTTATTGGCTCACATTCTGGCCCTGGTACACTTGCCGTATTTTGTGTAGGCTCTGATAGAGAAACACTATAAATTTTTTTAAATAATTAGAATTAATGGAAATATTTTTTTCATAACGAATCTTTTTTGTATATTCTAGCTTTTTTTAAAATATAAGGTTTACTTTATTAGGTATATTCAAATATATATCTCGAATGTAAATTCTGTGTGTTTTTATATAAATGTTTGACTTTTTATTATAAATATTATATAATAAATTAGCAACTGTTACGTTATGATTGTTGTTTTTATACAATATTTAAAAAGGAGGTAAATTAAGATTACTTATCCAGAAACGTGCGTATGGGAAATTACTATGGCATGCAATATGAGATGTAAGCATTGTGGATCTTCCTGTACTGATGCATTACCGGGCGAGCTTACTACTTTAGAAGCTTTTAAATTTATAGACATGTGTAAAGATATAGGCCTTAAATGGATTAGTCTTTCTGGTGGAGAACCATTTGTAAGACCAGATTTATTGCTTTTAATGAAGTATTTGGAAAGGAATGATATTCCGGCAAATATTCTTACAAACGGTTGGCTTATAACAGAGCCAATGGTTAAGGAATTGAGCAATATAAGAAATATAAGAGTGTCAATTAGTTTAGATGGACCTAAAAATGTACATGATAGAATGCGTAGAGAGGGTTCTTTTGAAAAAGCAATAGAGTCTTATAAATTACTAAAAAAATACGGTATGCAAACTGGTTGTACTACTACTTTGACTAAGGAAAATCTTGGAAATTTGGATGAACTATATGAAACTTTAGTAAACTTAAATATCGATATATGGCAATTCCAGCTAGGACTGCCCATGGGAAACTTAGAAAAAAATAAAAATTTACTAATTGAACCAAGCGATTTGTTGAAATTTATTGATTTTTTCCATGAAAAAGCACTAGAAAAGAAAATCAGAATATATCCAGCAGATTGCATAGGGTATTATGGGAAAAAAGTAGACGACATGTTAAAACTAGCATATGGAGTCGAAAATGCTCCAGTATGGAGTGGATGCAATGCTGGTAAACATAGCTTCGGGCTTTTGCACAACGGAGACATTGTGGGATGTACATCTATCAGAGACAAAAAATATGTTGAGGGGAACATAAAGGAAAGAACTTTAAGAGAAATATGGGAAGATCCTAATTCTTTTTCTTGGAACAGAAAGTTTGATGCTAAAAATTTAAGAGGCGATTGCCACGATTGTAAGTATGCTGAAAAATGCCTCGGGGGCTGTGCAAATACAAGACTTACAACAAACGGTACTTTTAATTCGGAAAACTTGTATTGTACACATAATCTTTTTTTAAAAAAAGAAAGGCGGGGAGAAAAACGAAAAAGTTTAAAAGGTAATGAATTACCCAAAGTGTCAGGAGGTGATGGAAAGATAGATATAAGTGTTGATATCAATGCATACGGCATGGTAGAACCTGACCATAATAAAATAGGGAGAACAGTCGATCCGTTTGTTAACAACCAAATTTCTAGAGATAATTCTGGAGGTAATAATTTTAATTTTTTTAACCCACATTCTAAAGAATAAAATAAATTTGGAGGTATGAAGTATGAAAAACAATAAAAATAAAAGTGAGCATAAGGGAAAATCAAAAAAGAGTTTAAAAGATAAAGAATTGCCCAGAGTCTCAGGAGGAATTGGAAATATAGATATTGATATCAATGCATACGGCATGGTAGAACCTGACCATAATAAAACAGTCGATCCGTTTGTTAACAACCAAATTTCTAGAGATAATTCTGGAGGTGATAATTTTAATTTTTTTTAACCCACATTTTTAAGAATAAAATAAATTTGGAGGTATGAAGTATGAAAAACAATAAAAATAAAAGTGAGCATAAAGAGAAAATAAGTTTAGATGATCAAAGTTTGTCCAAAGCTTCGGGTGGTAGAATGAATGCTGTTGCCTATGGGAATCCGCATCTGCAGCAGCCCGTACCCCGGTTCCCCAAAAAAGATAAAAATTCAAATTCGAACTTAGGTAATGATTTTAATAGTCCCTATTTTAATCCTAATAGCAATAATTAGCATTAGGTAGCTAGTTTAGCAGTGCTAAAATTAGATAAATTTTCAAATAACATTTTATGCATAACGAAGTAAAAAAGATTTTAAAAACTGATTTTTTTAGTAACACTTTCCACTAATTTTTGTTTTAACTATACTCTAAATATGAAAAGTCTCATATATATTAAGTCTTGGCGCTACCTATCTTTATAACAAAATTTTTTTAAGAAAATTATTTTTATACTTTGGTGTTTGTATTACTAAATATCTAAGTCTTTTATTTAGCAACATTATGAATACTTAGCTACAAAATTTATGTTTGCCGATAGTTGCTAATACAGGTCGGGATAGCATAAATGCGTTAGTAGTTTTTGCAGGATTATAGTAATAAATTGCACCACCAGAAGGGTCCGTTCCGTTCATTGCATCGCGGGCTGCCTGTTTACAGGAATCTTCTACTTTCGCGTTTATTTGACCGTCATTTAAGCACGAGAAAGCATTTGGCTGATAAATTACTCCCGAGAGTGTATCTGGAAATGACGGATGCTCAACTCTATTTAATATAACTGCTCCTACGGCTACTTGACCACTGTATGGTTCGCCTCTGGATTCTGCAGATATTATTTTTGCCAATAAATTTATTTCTGAGTCACTGTATTTGCCAGTATTATTATTTTGCTGAGTTATACCTAACGCCTTTAAAGTTTTAGACCCCGCAATACCATCTGCCGTAAGGCCTTTACTTTTTTGAAATTTAATTAAAGCTTCTTTAGTTACATTACCAAATATTCCATCAATTTTTCCATTATAATATCCCGCATCTTTCAATTTAGTTTGTATTTTTTTTACATCTTCGCCTTTACTGCCAAGTTTAGATATAGCACTTACATAAGGAACATTACTAGGATTAAACTCCCTCCCTAAAACACTTATAAATAAAATAAATATTGCAAAAATTATAGATAGTAATGCTTTTTTTAAAATTTTAATATTCATAAAAAAACCTCTAGCGCTGTGTTTCCATAGCGCTATTTTTACCAATATCTCTTATTTTATTCGCTTTAGTTTATAAAGTATGTATAGTTATATTATCAATGGTGAAAAGTAAAAGTTTTAGCTAATTAGTAGTTACGCAACAAATTACTAATTCTTTGACAGTGTAAGTTAAATAAACTTTTTGCTATAAATATGTCGTCTATGTATTTTTAGCACTGCCTATAATGTTTGATACTTGTATCTTAGTACTTCTTTTTCTTATAATTCCGGACAGTAGTATTCAAAATAAGTGCTTTTTGGAAGATGTAAGTTATTAAAAAAAATTACTTAGTATATTATTTATCTTTACTTTTGTATTTTCTAATGTGTAGGCTAGTGTTTTTGCAATTTGTAAGGTCTGCATTTATGGAAGTAGAAGTGGAGATAGTAAGAATTTTGGTGATCAGTTGAGTAAAGATTTGCTTAATTTTTTTAAGATAAAATATAAAAGCAGTTGTTGTGTGATATTTTAAATATTTATTAAAAACTTAATTTTGAAATTTTGTTACTGTTGTACGTTACTACATAAATTAGCTTTTAATAGTGGGAACTGTTTAAAAGCTGATTTTATCTTCTTGACTAAAGATACATCAAAATTTTAAAATTTAATAACATTGTACGAAACTTCTGGGAGCGTTATTCAATAGTTGAGATCTAAGATATCTTTTTTTAATAGTATTTGCGCGTTAGTATCATATGCCGTACTGTTTTTAGGCCCGTTAATTGTTAGTCCATTTTTAAAAATGTTTTTGGGCAACGAGATTCTTGGAATACAAAAAACTTTTCAAGATACAGTTGCACTAATAAGCATTGTTGAGCTTGGTATAAGTTACGGTGTAATATATAAACTTTATAAACCAATATCGGAAAAAGATAATAAAAAAATAGCAGTCCTTTTAAAGTTTTATAGGTCTGCTTTTAAATTGGTCTGTGTTGGTATTGCTTTTATAGGATTAATAGTTTCTTTTACAATGCCAAAAATAATTACTGGAAAATATCATTCAAAAATATTAAATGATTCTTTTCTTAGCTTTGTTTTTTTAATTTATGTTCTGGATTCTTTGCTAACATACCTGTTTGGACACAAAAGAATAATGTTAATTGCAGACCAAAAAAACTACATTGCGACTATTTGCAGAACAGTTTGCCAAGTGTTGATGTTTTTTATGCAAATAGTCGTTATTTTTGTATTTAAATCGTTTTTACTATATTCCTTGTTAAGACCGTTCTTTACTTTCCTTGAAAGCTTATTAATAAACTTTGAATTTAAGAAAAAATATAAAGATATTGATTTAAAAGTCAAAGAAAAATTAGAAAAAGAAGAAAAAATAGATTTAATAAAAACTCTAAGTGCACTTTTTTATCATAGGGTTGGTGCGCAAAGTATAATATCTGGTTCAACTCTAATTTTAGTACATAAATTAGGGGAGAAACTAACTGGTATGTATTACCCTTACGTACTTATAACAAACGGGGTAATATCTGCTACTAACCAAGTATTTAATGCTATTCTTTCAAGTTTTGGTAATTATTTAGCAAATCATTCAAGAAATGAAACTTATATTCTGTATAAAAAAATATTCTTTTTTAATTATTTATTATTTTCATTCTTTTCTATTGTCTTTTTTTGTACAATCTCTCCTTTTATGCGTATATGGATGGGTAATGACTCAGTTTTTAACACTTTTACGATATTTTTAATTACCCTTAATTTTTATTTTTCTGGTATTAGACATTCAATTTTTATGGTAAAAGCCAGCGTAGGACTTTACAGACAAGACAGATTTTTAGCACTCTTAGAAGCATTTATTAATCTTCTATTTTCTTACATTTTTTCCGGTATTTTTGGAATTAATGGCATTTTAATTGCTAGCTTAATTAGCACCTTTTTTGTACCTTTGTGGGCACACCCTTATCTAGTTTACAAAAATGTTTTTAGGTGTCCTGTAAAAAAATATTACAAAAAATTTACTTTTTACTTTATAATTACATTATTAGCGGGTATACTTTCCTTTTATTTTTGCTCTTACACTAATAGACTTAATAATTTTTTGCAAATTATATTAAATCTAATTATATGTACCGTAGTTATATTTAGCGTAAATTTTGTTTTATTTAGAAACAGTGAAGAACTAAAGTATATTATTCACGCCTTTAGGTCTATTTTGAGTAAAGTAAAATTTAAACTTAAAAATTATTAGATTTATAAGTTTAAATACTATAACTAGTATAAATAAACTAGAAATAGTTAGATTAGTGAAGCATTATCTTTACAAAATATATAAAAATATTTCAAAAAAATATAGATATATTGCTTTTTATTTTAAAATATGCAGTATGTGTTATATCTAAAAAATCTAACATAACTTAAAGAAATCTGGGGATAAATTTTATGAATAAAAAGATTACCAGTTCTGTTCTGGTCTGTACGTTAGTGTCAAGTCTCGTAGGTAATACCTCTACTTACTAGTGCTACAAATAATTTAATTAAATCTTTTACAAAACCTGGTAAAAATAAAGATCAAGTTAAAACTGAAACTAGGGCAGCTATGAAGAATGACTTAAATCGTTGTATATTGGCTACCCAACAAGAGCAATATTTAAGCTTTATAATGAGAAATATTGACTTATTTAGCTCATCTTTAAAGAAGATATTTAAAAAGTATAATGATGAAAAAATAGAAAAAAACAACAAATCTAAGAAAAATATTTTAGCTATGAAGTCGATTTTAGCTCTTACAATAGGCGGTGTCATTTCTGCAGGAACTCTTATTGCATATAAGAAAGGTTTTTTTAGTAAAAATCAGAAAAATGAAAAAAACAATGAAGAAACAAATAAAGAAATCAAAGATAAAGAAACTGAAAATGAAAAATCTAAAACTCAAGACCAAGAATTAGAGAGAGAATATGAAAATTTAGAAAAAACAATAAAAGATCTAGAACAAAAACTAAAATCAAATCAAACTGATAAAGATATCTACCTTATTTCCACCGTTGTACTTGCTAGTTTACTTGTCGGTGGAGGTATTTTTGTTATAAATAAATTAAGAAAATTAATAAAACTACAGAAGGATATAGTTAATTTAGAAAATGAGAAAAAAAATCTTAAAGAAAAGATCGATAACGATGAGAATGGTATTATAAAAGAGAGTAATGATCTTACAAATCAAATTAATAATATGAAAAAAGAGAAAAATGATCTTACAAATCAGATTAATAATATGAAAAAAGAGATCGGTGACAATATTGAAAACAATTTAAAAGATAAGGTAAATAAACTTAAAAATGAAAAAGAAGGTTTAGAAAATAGTATTAATGATTTGAACAATAGAAAAATAAATCTTGAACAAGAGATTGGAGATGAGGGTAAAGGTCTTGTAAAAAATAAAAATGATCTTGAAAATCAGATAAATAATAACAAAGAGGTTTTAAATAAACAAAAACTTGAGATCGATAAAAATAACTCAGAAATAAGTAGTCAGGAACATGAAATTGAACGTTTAAGATTAGAAATTGAAGGTTTAAATACAGAGCTAGTGAATCTTAGGAATCATATTGGTATTGAAAAAGATAATATTAACAAGCTTAATAAAGACAAGAAAGAAATTTTTGAAAATATTGACAAACTAAAAGAAGAACTTGAAAAACTAGGTAAAGAATGTGATGACCTATCAAATCAAAAACAGAAAATTGTTGAGGAAGTGGAAAATTCAAATAACAAATTATTAGAAAATAAAAGTCAATTAGAGAAATTAAAAAATATTAAAGAAGGACAAGAAAAGCTAGTTACAGCAAAAAAAGAGCTGGATAAATCAAAAACAGCACTAGAAAAAGAAAAAAAAGAACTATCAAAACAAAAAAATGAAATAAATAATAAAATAAAAACGGTTGATTCCCAAATTAATAATATACTTAAAAAGAAAATTGAAATTTTGAAAAGTGCTTGTGTCTCATTGAAAAATAGTAGCGAACAAAATAAAATTAATGAGGGAGCAAAATTAGAACAAGATATTAATTCTATTAATCAATCGTTAGTTATTTTGCTAAGTTTCCTTAATAGTGATGCGCAAAATTTTATAAGTTCATTTCAGATCAAATAGTCATAATTGCTTAGAATTTTACCAATACTACCCGTTGGGGTGGTATTTTATTTTGCTTAAACGAAGCCTTATATTTTTTATATTAATTTTACTTGGATTTTCTATTAGTGCTTTTAGAATATATTATTGGGCAAATAGAAAAGAATTTAGTACTGTAGCTGTACAAAATAGTACGTATGCATTAAAAGTTGCATCTTGTAGAGGAAATATTTACGACTTTAAAAAGCGTCCCTTAGTTAATGAAAACTATGAACAATACTGTGCAGTTTTCCCTAGCATAGATGCCTGTAATAGTTTGAGTAATATTTTGTCTCAAGAAGAAATTGTAGAATATATTCCAAATTTAAACTCAGGTAAACCTTTTTGCATAAAATTAAAAAATGATGTAAATGCAAAAGATTTATTAAATTTAAGAGTTTTTAAAGTACCAAATCGTTACTTAAATTCAGATGCTCAAATTTTACCGCATATATTGGGCTATCTAGACTCTTCTGGCGATGGCGTTAGTGGAATGGAAAAAAGTTTTAATAATTACTTAAAGGAGTGTACAGGCACATTAAAAATAAACTACAAAACAGATGCTCTAGGACGACTATTTAAAAATGCATCTATTAGCGCTCAAGACACTTTATATAAGCATAAGTCCGGAGTAGTTTTAACAATAAATAAAAGCATACAGAGGATAGTTCACGACATTGCCAAAGAAAATTTAAAAAAAGGAGCAATAATAGTTACCGAGGTCCCAGACTGTAAAATAAGAGCACTAGTTAGCATGCCTGAATTTAATTTATTAAATATTGAGGAAAGTATTAATAATAAAGATTCACCGTTTTTAAACAGAGCACTAATAAGCTATAATGCCGGGTCAGTATATAAATTAGTTACTGCGATGGCACTTTTGGAAGAAAACATTGATGGCCTTGATAATTATAATTGTCAAGGCAATATTGTAGTAGATAATACATGTTTTCATTGTGCAAAATGTAGATCTCATGGAGTACAAAATTTAGAGCAGGCTATTAGTAATTCGTGTAACACTTATTTTATTAATTTTTCTAAAGATTTAAACCCAGAAAAATTTTATAATTTAAATAAAAATTTAGGTTTTGGCACTAATATAAAATTAGCAGATGGATACGAGTCTTGTGGTGGGGCTATACCAACTGTCAATGATTTAAAAGATTTAAATACAATGGCAAATTTATCCTTTGGTCAGGGCGAATTAATGGTTACACCTCTGCAAATGTCAGCACTTATTAATGCTATCGCTTCTAATGGAAGATATATTTCTCCAAGTTTAGTCGAAGGTTTGGTGGACGCTGGCCTTAATTTTACTGAAAAATTTAAAAATTCTAGTCCAAAATGGGTAATTCGAGAAAAAACTGCCAAAATAATAAAAGATGGTATGTTAAGTTGTGTCGAAAAAGGCACAGGTGTTTTAGGAAAATTAAATTCTATAAAAGCGGCTGCAAAAACAAGTACTGCACAAACTGGAATAATATCAGAAGATGGAAGGAATATTTTGCAAGGATGGTTTGCTGGATTTTTCCCTTTTAACGAACCAAAATATTGTATAGTAATTTTAGCAGAAGATGTGCAAAGTGGAGGAACAGATTGTGGACCAATTTTTAAAAAAGTTGCAGAAGAAATAATGAAAATTGAATTAAATAATAATAAATAATAGTATTAACGTTATTTAATATTAAAAAATTTCTTCTACACAAATATTAGGCCAAAAAATCAAGTTGAAACTTTTTAAGACGATGCTAAAAGTTGATAGATTAAAAAATAATACTTTGCGAACGTCACGTTAAAAAAATTATAAAAACCAATTTTTCAGTAACAATTTCAATTTAATTTTCTGTTTTGAACATTATCTTAAGAGACATAATATCAAACTACCTATTAGGATTTATTACTGTCCTTTTTAAGTTAAAAGCAGTTTTTTGAATTCTATTTTTCTTTAAAATTAGGAAAAAATCTATGTGTTAATTTACGAGTCAGTGCTAAAAGTAGATAGATATCATTAAATATATAATATGAAATTCAAAGTATAGCTTGATAAAAATCGCTCGCTCTACTATCGATAAGCAGACAAACCCATTTCTTAACTACTAAATTAGTTTGGTTTGTACAAACAATTTAGTGTTAGTCGAAAATTAAATCTCTCTATTTATTAATTAGTATTTCAATGTTATCTATGCACTTTTAGCACTGTATTTTACGACTTTATACGTTAAAGTTTATTATCGATAAAACGATAGTGTAAAAAAAAATATTTATATTTTCTCTATATTTGTAATATCCAACACACCACTTATACTGGCAAGTTGAGTAAAAAACAAACTTTTGCTGGAGTCCTCTATATTATTTATCTCTAAAATTGTTATTTGTCTATTTTCATTGGCGCATTGATTTATACGTAAAGATATCAGATCTGTATTACTATTCTCAATTAAATTTAATATCTTGCAAATTATCAAGGTCTCTTTTTCATGTTGGATAATCACAGTGTCGTAATTGCAGCTAGTGTTTACTCTAATTCCATTTATTTCTATTATTTTAATGCCTCCGCCGCCTATGGACGACCCCATTATACTTGACTTCTCATTTTGTTTATTAAAAACTTCAATCTTAACTGTATTAGGGTGAACACTTCCTAAATCCGCTTTTATGAACTCTAATTCTATACACTCTTTTTTTGCAATGTCTAAAGCATCTATAATCCGTTCATCATTGGTTTTAAATCCCAATATACCGGCAGTAAGTGCCCTGTCTGTTCCATGCCCTTTATAAGTATTTCTAAAAGACCCATGTAAGTAAAATTTAACTTTTGAAATTTCACCTTTAGCAACAGACCTTGCAACAAGTCCAATTCTTACAGCACCAGCAGTATGTGAACTTGATGGTCCAACCATTACAGGACCAAGTATCCTAAAAAGTCCCATACCCATAACACAAAAATATCTCCAAGATATAAATACCAAAAATAGATCCATCTAATCACAAAACAATCTAGCCCATATTATATAAAACTTTAAATAAAATTGTGCTCTATTTTTTATATGTGAAGACATTTCTTACTTTTAAGTTTGATTTTTATATTAAATGATGTTAGTACTTCTATGTCTATCAAATGGTGTTTAAAAATTTAACATTAGAAAATAAAATACGGAACATAAGGGTGATAATAAGTTAATCTCTAGAAACAACAACACCAATAGAAATATAAAATATGAAAATTTTTAATTTATGCAAGTCAGAATATAAAATAAAAAGTAATTTATTGAGTTTTGGGCATTTTTATTTCAATATTATATCTACAATAATTTAATATGATCTATGTTGAAGCAGTACTAAATTCTAATAGACAATTTGATGTTTTATCTGTTAAGAGGTAAGGTTTTCGAAACAAAAAATTAGGTAAAGCTTGTTACTAAAAAATCGTCTTTGAAGTCTCTTTTTCTGTAATGTTCATAAGGTATTATTTGTTAATCTATCTACTTTTAGCACTGTATATGTTTATGTAAATGTTGTATTTTTATCTATTTCTTATATTTTATTAAAATTTTCTAAAGTTTTTACTGTAAAAAATTGATCAATATTATTTTATATAAAGTATTTCGGTGTATAATTAAACATATGTTATTTTACAATTGCCTTGATTTTAAAAAGTGAGAGGAAATGTATTTTGGCGGAGTTTTGGTTAACATGGGAAGATGGGTCATATCCATTTTCTGGGCTTGATTTTGCTAGTTTACTTAGCAATTTATCTTCAGTATTTTATGACGGATCTTTTAAAATATCAAATGCTAAATGTTGTAAATTTTGTAGAACTTCTATTAAGGATGTTGCACGCTCAGGGTGGCTTGGATGTGAAAATTGCTACAAAACTTTTTACAGTGAACTTTTGCCTTTTATAAAAAAAGTGCAACATAGTGTAAAACATGTAGGAAAAAGGCCTGCAGAGCATAAAACTAAAATTGATAATCTATCGACAAAAGATAAACTCAATGATTTAAAGGAAAAATTAAAAATAGCAATAGAGAAACAAGAATTTGAACAAGCTGCCATTTTAAGAGACGAGATTAAAGCACTTATTAAGAAAGAAGAAAATTTTTGATGAACACGGAGTTGTGGTACAAAGAATCTGGGAATATGGATGACGTTGCTGTTAGTTCAAGGGTTAGGCTTGCTCGAAACATAAGTGGAGTTCCTTTTATGACTAGACTTAGTGAGACAGGAGCTTTATCGGTTGTTAATGAAGTCAGGGATGCTATTAATATCATGAAAAATAGGTATAGCCATTATCATTTCGATTTTTTGAATTTAAAAGATCTTAATAAATTACAGAGATTATACTTATTAGAGCGTCATATAATTAGTCCAACATTTGTTGAAAGTCCTTTACCTACAGCCCTAGCTGTTTCCAAAGACGAATCTCTCAGCATAATGGTGAATGAAGAGGATCATATTCGTATACAAGCGTTTTCGTCCGGGCTTAATTTGAAAAAAATTTATGAAGTTGCTGATAAAATAGACGATTTTTTAAATGAAAATTTGGATTTTTCATTTAGCGAAGAATTTGGATATTTAACTATGTGCCCTACCAATTTAGGTAGTGGCATGAGAGTATCTTTAATGCTTCACTTACCAGCACTTAGAATACACGGCGTTATTGATAAACTAAAAGACAGTATTTCTAAAATTGGTTTTACAATCCGAGGGATCTACGGTGAAGGCACAAGCTTTTTAGGAGATATGTACCAAGTTTCTTACCAAATTACACTAGGCATTACTGAAGAATCTATTATTAAAAATTTAGAAAATATAGCGGTTCAGCTTATTAATCAGGAAAAAAAACTTAGAAATGATTTAAAAAGTAATTTAAACATTTTAGATGAAATTCATAGAGCATTTGGAATACTTAGCAGTTGTAGATTACTAAGTGCAAAGGATCTTTTAGATTTAAGTTCTAAGGTGCGTCTTGGTATAGCACTTGGAGAATTTAGTGATGTGACTTTTGAGACTATAAATTTGTTAATGTTTAATGCAACAAATGCTAATATTCCATTTGAGTATGCTGAGAGTTTAACAGATATGGAACTAGGAAAACTAAGAGCAGATTTTGCTAGAAAAACTCTAGCAGGAAAATAGGCGGTGCTGAGAGTAGGTAGATTATGAGACTTATTAACTTAACGTAAAAAAAGATTCAAAAAACCAATTTTTTAGTAACAGTACTCCATGTAATTTTTTAACATCTCTAAAAATACAAAGTATCAATCTATCTATTAATATTTAGCACTGCCAATTGAAGTTTATTAAATTAAGTAGTTATTATTAGCATAATGACGGAATGTAAGATAAAGCTTTAAAAATTTAATAGAAAAAAGTAAGATAAACTGTTTTTTAGTTTTTTTAGATTTTTTAGCTATTTTTTAATTTGATTTTTTATTATTTTGTTTAACAACTGTAATTTACTCAAACAAAAAAATAAAGGTCAGATTATTTAATATTTTTTAAATATAGTTTAACTAACCACAATTTATTTGTTTTTTATATTGTGAGTCGGTTTGGATATTTTTATGTAAATTTTATATATAATTTGTCTAATTTGGAATATCGTTTTAATTAATTGTAATACGTGATATAAAAATGTTATTTATATACAAAAACTACAAAAATACAATTATTTTAAATAATAAGATTTTTAAAATAGATAAAAAATTATTCAATATAATTTAAAGCTTTAAAAGTGTTTTATTGAAATCAAATATTTTTTTTAAACATTAAACTTTTGCAAGCTTTTTAATTAGTACGATAAACATGGTATTATCTGTTTTTTTTATATAATCAAAATTGATTTTGGATATATGATATTTTAAAATTTACTATATTGTATCTTTATTATTAATTATTTTAATTTTATAACGATATTTTATAGTTAACCTTATTTTATTTATTATTTATAAAAAAATATCAACCAACAGAAATAATTTATAAAATTAACATTGCATTTATATAAATTATGTGTTAAAATTGCAGCCTGATGTTTTGTCACAGTATTGAAAGGGGAATTTTTAGAAAATGCCTTTGATTCAGATGGTGCTGGGAATAGCTCTTATAGTGTTTTCGTTGTTGATAATTTGTGTTGTCCTTCTGCAGGAGGGGCACCAGGGGAATGTTAAAGCCATAACTGGACATAAAGCAGATACTTTCTACACAAGGCATAGAGGAAGATCAATAGACGCTTTCTTGGAGAGATGGACTAAGGTTATTTCTGTTGGGTTCTTTTCTTTAGTTGTGGCTACTAATGTTGTTTTATTTTTCTTTAGCAAGTAAAGATTTATCTTATTTTAGAATTTTTTAAAACATTAGTAATATGAATAATTATTTAGCATTGAGGATATTTATACTAAACTTGTAACATTTTTTAGCCTCACGTTAAATTAGATCTAAGAGTTGATTTTTGAGCCGCTGGTTTTTTTCTTTTGAGTGTATTGACTGTTAAATTAGAAGAGCCTCGGTTTTTTCTGCTAGATGGTTTGGCGCTGCTTACTTCTGAGTTATATTATTTGTGATGGTGTTCTTTTGTTTTTTTATGACTTAAGAGCTTTTTAGTAATTTTTGAGTAAGTTTAGTTATTTGTCTTATATAATTTACTTATATTAACTAGTATTTTTTGTCTGCTTAGTTTTTTATACGGTAGTTCTAGAAACAAATAATTTAACTATAACGTTTTTTGATCTTTACATCGTAAAAAATTAGAAGTCAATTCTTGAGTAAAGAATTTGTATTTTATTTTTAGTTTGGCTGACTCTGTAGTAACGAATTCAAAATTTATTTATCAATTGGTTTAGTACTGCCGTGGCTTTTGATCTTTTGCATCATATGGTAGTTATTTCGAAAATGTGTTAAACTGTGCGTATGTGTTAAATAGCATGGAGTTCACAACATTTTAAAATTGTAATTGAATTACTTTATTAGAAATTTTGTTTTTTATTTATATTATCGCTTGGTTAGGTATTTTTTGTTCAGTATTTTGGTCTAATCTTTGAACTTATAATAACTGTTTTTATAAATTTTAAAATAGTAAAGAACAGGACCTAAGCAAAATAATTTTCGAAAATTATTTTTTTGACTTTAACACTAAAATCCCTAAAACTATAAATAATAGACTCACAAACAAAAACAGCAATAAATTAAAATGATTCCTTATTATATTAATGTTCCCAACTTTATTTTGATTAGATTTATTTTTATCACTAATACTATTATTATTTTTTGTTCTATTATTTAACACATCAAAGGATTCTAAAGTTTCCAATCTTTTAACATATATGGTATAGATTTTTCTAGATTTTTTATCTGCACTGGACACAGTGACTTTTATGTCTGTATTCTTGCCAGCTGAGTTAAGAGTTTTTCTATTTACTGTGACTTTTGCCCTAGGGTCATTAGCAATAGCTGTAATTTCTATTGAATTTTTATTTGAAGGAACAGTTACAGAATAAGATTTAATATTTTTAGAAAATTTTGGTGTTAAATTATAATCTTCGGCTGCTAAATGCTTCAAATCACAGTCTGATTCTAAATTTTTTTCTATATTGATATAGGTATTTATACTTCTTTTAGCTAAAGGTATTCTTTCTTCGTTATAACTTGCAATACTATCTATGTTTGCAGAAAATTTAGAAACCCCTTCTCTAGCGTCAGAAAAAACTTTAAAATTAATTTCCAATAAAGTTTCTTCGGAATTTTTTTGTAAATTTATTCCTTTTTCGCTTGTCAAAAAAATTACAGTAAGATTATTTTGATTTGTGCTAACCTTAAAATCATTACTTCCATATTTTGAATATATTCCCTTGTATTTAAGTAAAGTATAGTCGAATTCTAGTTTAATCCTGAACACTGAGATATTTGTCTCTTTATTAGATTGTAGGTTTAATTTAATTGAAAAATCTTCCCCTGGAACAGGGTTTGTAATACTACTTTCTAAATAAAAATTTGTAAAATTTTCCGAAAAACACCTGTTGGTATGTAGGAAAATATTGATTAAAATTAATACAATTAATATAGTCAACTTTTTCATTTTATATTATTTTGTAATAAATAAATCACTTCACTTAATATTTTTAAAATTAGAACATAATGATAATAAGTATAAATTCTCTACATTTTTTTTCAAGTTTTAAGATTAACCCCTACTAAACACCTTAACTTACGTTTTTTAAAATATAAAAAATAGTTAGTAATAATACTGAGATATATGAAAATAAAAATTTAATTACTTTTTAAAATACAATATGACTATAGATTTCTATTTTTTGAAAATTATCTTTTAATGAAACTAAAATATCGATACTAACTAATTGTTGGCAGTGCTAAATCTTAATAGATAGTTTGGTATTTTGCCTCTTCAGAGGCGATCAACTCAAAAAAACAGGTAGAGATGTTACTAAAAAATCGGTTTATGGAATCTTTTTTATAAGATGTTATCCGTTAATCTACCTAATTTTATCACTGCCTAATTGTTAATAATATTAAGAAACAATAAAGGGAAACAACGCTTAAACGTTGAGATATTAACGAACTTAAATACTACGATAATGAATATAAAGGTTTTTTAAAAAATTAAATTGCTAAAGTTGTAAAAAAATTTAACATGTGAAAATAACGAATTTTTGCAAAAAAATGTAGTCTAATAAAGATATGGCATGTAATTATTAAGATATTACGTAACAAGGTTTTCGAAAGTTATATTATATAAAAAGCAATTAAATAAAAAAATCATATAATTTAATAGGCAGTGCAGTACTAAAAGTGCAGATATAAAAATGACTACTCATAAACAGAAAAATTTAAATTTCAACTAACATCATAATTTAAAGTATCTATCCGCTTTTAGTACTGCACTGCCTACTCTACAGATCCATTTATTACATTATAGTTTCTTATATTTTTATTTCTGCTTTTTAAAGTATTTTCACTACTAACTCGGCAAAGTGCAAATGAATTAATTGCACTCATAGAGATAAAAAGCAAAAAAGCTATACCCACAGAATTAAAAAGCAAAGGATTAGTTTGCACTAAAATACCAAAAGATACACTCAGAAAAAGCCAACTTGAAAAATCTGATATATTTCCTTTCCCATATTTGTACTTAATATAAATTAAACTGAAAATCAAAAAAATCCAGCAAAGTACGCCTACAATACCGGTTTTCATTAAAAGTGAAAAAAATACCATTTCGTAAGAAAATGGAGCTTCCTCTGAGCGAATAAAATTCTCAAGATAACTTCCATATCCATATCCTAAAAGGGGTCTTTTTAGCCATTTTCTCAAAAGTAACTGAGACTGTTTTATCTTTATGTTATTAGATATTATTGAACCTTCTCTATCGTGATATGCGTCTACATTATTTTTGAACTTTTCTTTTATTTTATTTTTAAACTTTTCACTTAATTCACTGCTATATTTTTCTTTATCTCCTTTTTCGTATACAAATGAGTTATTAAAATGATGAAACACCCTATTGTTAAAAACAGAAAAGTTAGCTACTAAAGCGATAGTACACATCTCTATTATTAAAACAATTATTTTTTTTATTTCATTTTTTCTATTTTCTTTTTTTAATCTAACTATATTAAAAATTAAATAAGTTAAAATTCCCAAAACTGTTCCGAGCCATAAAGACTTAGTCATAGTTGACGTTATGGCTAAAATGTTAACAGTAAGATATATGTGATCAAAAAGTTTAAAATTTTTTAGATTTTTTAAAGAAAAATAGATTCCCAGTGGCAAGAATATAGATGTTGTGAAAAAAACTCTGGGTACACCCATATGTCCTAGCATTATTACCGGGAAAATAGAAGTTTTGCCTAAAACTGTATTTAAAAAGAAAAAATAATTATAAATGAAATAGCCTGTAATTTCTTGGCCTATATATAAAACAACATGTATAAGGGAAAGAATAAACACTAGAAAGTAAATATATTTGTTCAATTTAGTTAGATTTATTTCTCCAATTTTAATCAGATAAAAAAGTGGAAAACATAATGTTAACATTAAAAGTGACGAAAAAACTTCAGCTTTAGCAAGAACTAAGCTTGAATGTGTAAACACAGGAACTACCAGAGAAAAGAATATGATCGATATTATCAAAATGAGAAACGAGATATCTAGCAAACACATCCTCGGATATAAAAAAGAGCGATTATATCTATTTTTTAAAGAAACTAAAAAGTGTTGCTTTTTTGAAATCATGATGTAAAAGCTATAAAAATATAAACTAACAAAAGTACCCGCAAATAATAACTGTCTAATAGAAATATTCCCAAACATTACCATTTTGCCGGAATATCCAAAAAAAAGTTCAAAAACAAGCAATATAGGAAAAATTTTATATATTTTCCTTAAAAACGACCCATCCAACCTAAAAATCCACCGCTTTCCTAAAAAACGATAAACAACCCCAGTCTTCTCATTGTATGTATTAAATAACTATTAACTTTTAAATATAAAATCTAATGTTCTGAATTTTAACGTAAGTCTAAAGAGCCTTTTAATTATAACAAAATATGAGCACAATTTACAAAAGAAATTACCTTTACAAAAGTTTTTGAAATCTTTTTTGAATATCTTAAATCTTTTTAAACTAGCCTCTTTATTTTCAAAATTATTTCCTGAAAAATTTTGTTTTAGCTTTACATTCAAAACGCCTATAGTTCTATTTCTTTTTTTCATTTCTCTTATAAAATCGTGGTCTATGTAATCTAAAAAATATTTTTCATTGTAAAGATATCCTTCCTCAAATACATCTAAATTTATTGCCATAGCACTATTTATGCCGGTAATGTTTTTTTGGTTAATATTTTTTAAATTTTTTTCTCTTTTAACAAAAAAACCTTTAACTATCCTAGCGGGAGACAACATTCCCACTGAGTCATAAATAATTGGCAAATATATGTCCTTATGTTCTTTGACTATCGACTCTTCTAAAACTTTAAAATATTTTGTCGGTACAAGAGTGTCGTCATCAAAAATGCAAACATATCCATTATTTTGCTTTATTCTACTAATCGCCTTATTATAGGCTACTGCTAACCCCTTGTTACCTTGCATATCAATGTAGTTATAGTTTTTATTTTCTGCGTATTCCTTATTTTTATAATTTTTGGTACTGTTGTCGCATATTGTAACGTCTAAACCATGTATTTTATTCAAACATTTTAAAGTTAAAGAATCATAACAACTTTTATTGTAAATTACAACTATTACGTATAAATTATATTTTTCACGTAACATATGTACAAATTATATCCTCATTAATTGTATTACAAAAAGTTAAAACGACCTTTTGAAAAATAGATTAAGTCACAAGATTTTTGCCCAAACCTAATCTTTTTAATATTAAATTAATTATTTATATTTTTATAGATACTTAACAACTAATTAATTTGATATTTAATGCTTAATATTTTAGATTAATATACCCACCTATAATAGTAACTTAGCTTCAGATTTAACACTATTCGATGACATTTGTGTTCTTTGTAGGTCAAATTGTGTTTAAGTTATTACTAGAATTATCTAACTAAAAAGGCTTAATTAAAGGACCTCGAATTTCAGACATTAGAAAAAGTCAAAAGCATTTTTAAATTTCTTTTATAATTTGTTTTTAAATTTATAAAATTTATTTTATTAGTAGCAAAATAATTGGCTAAAGTAGTTCTTAACTTTACTTAACTTTTAAACTGGGAATACGTGAAGCCAGACTTTTTAGAATACTGTACCTCCACTTTAGCATTTGTAAAAAGCTGGCGTGACTATTACTTGTAGCAGTCAAACTATGACGCCTGTACTTTATTAAAGGCATATTTAAAAACTTTACTTTCCCTTTAAACTCTGCAATTAGACCTATCCATTGGTCATGCATAGGTAAATTCTCTGGAAATGGTAATATGTAAGGTTTTAGCTCTTTTTTAAACGTCATACAGCAACCAATGTATGAATTCTTAATTATATTTTTTAGCTTTCCCGTCCCAGAATCGTTCTTTTCAAAAAAGGACTCATAAACTATATTCAGTCTATCATCTGTAATAAGTGCATCGTGTATAACTAGATCAATGTTAGTTCCTTTTTCAAATTCACTAATTACAATTTTAATTTTATTAGGTAGCCAAACATCGTCTTGGTCGCAAAGAAATATGTAATCACCCTTACAATTATTTATTGCATTTTCAAAATTTTTTGCAATTCCCTTGCTTGGCCCAATAAAAATTTTTAATCTGCTGTCTTTGTCTCTATATTCTTTTAAAATTTTTAAGGTATCGTCTTTACTTGGATCAACCGAGACTACGATTTCATCTTTACTCGAAATTTGACTACAAACCGAGTCCAGTTGCATTTTTAAATATTTTTCGCCGTTAAAAGCTGCCATCGCTACAGATATCATAACATTTGTACCAATTTTCTATATAAAATCTGCCACAAATCGTACATATGTATTTTAGCACCAAATAATAAATTTAAAAATGTAAAATTTTAGACATTGCATTTTTAAAAATTTAGCCAACTAAGTACAATTTATCTTAGACAGTTATGTTCGCAATTTTTACACAAATATGTACAATTTTCTCTGTAAAAATAAATTTCTCTTTTTTCTATTGAACTGAATTTTTGCGCTTTTTATTTTTAGATTATCTATGTTCTAGCATATCTATTAAGATTTTTATCCAAAATAATAGGCGACAGTGCTAAAACCGAATAGAAAACAAAAGATTACGCTTCAAAATAAGAAAAAGACTTAATCTTTGACTATATGTTAACTCTTTGATTAGGAGTAAGTTTTTTTTGCGAAGAGTGTTACTTAGTGACGCAACAATCGATTCGTTTTCACAACTGATACGTAATTTTGGACATTTTCTACTTCTTCCATACTTTACTATTTAACATATCAATCTAATTTTAGGGCAGTGCTAAAAGTGGATAGATTAACAAATGATAGCCTATGAAAATCACGTTAAAAAAGATTCCAAAGACAATTTCTTAGTAACAAACTCCACTTGATTTTTTTGGACTGACTACCTCTAAATAAACAAAATATCAAACTATCTATTAGGGTTTAAGAACCGTCAGAGAATATATGCTATATGTCCTTAATGAAATCTATGTTAAAATTATGCCATGAAAATAAAGGTTTCCAGGAATTCGGGATTTTGCTTCGGAGTAAATAGAGCAGTTAACGCGGTTTTTGAAGTAATAAAAGCTGGCAATAAGTGCTGTACACTTGGACCAATAGTACATAATACTAATGTAGTTAATTTATTAAAAAAATGCGGAAACATAATAGTAGATAGGTTAGAAGAAATACCTAAAGATTATACTTTGGTAATTCGTTCGCACGGAATAACGTCAAAGACTTTTGAAAATATAAAAAAATTGGGAATAAACTTTATAGATGCAACGTGTCCTTTTGTTAAAAAAATACATAAGATTGTCAAAGAATACTCAAGTAAAGGCTTTTTAGTATTAATTGCAGGAGATATTTCACATGCTGAGGTTACGGGTATAGTTGGAAATTGTATAGGAAAAAGTTTTGTATTTAAAGATTCAAAAGAACTTTTAAAAAAACTAAGTGAATTAGATAATAAAAAGATCCAAGATGCTATTGTTATTTCTCAGACTACTTTTTCCCTTAATGAATGGAAAAGGTGTGTTAAAATAGTAAATAATATTAAGCCTGGTTTTAAAATATTTAATACAATTTGCCAAACAACTAGGTTAAGGCAAGAGGAAGCTGAAGAACTTTCAAAAAACGTTGATCTTATGATAGTTATTGGTGGAAAAAATAGTTCTAACTCTTTAAAATTAAAAAAGGTTTGTAAAATACATTGCAAAACTTTGTTTGTAGAGAGTCCTAAAGAGTTGTACAATTATAATTTTATTAATTGTGGTATTATAGGAATAACAGCGGGGGCTTCGGTTTCTTTTGAAGATATAGTGGAGGTTGAAAAGGTGTTAGAGAAAAAAAAGGAAAATATCGGAGTTAGTGAAGGCAAAGGTAGTGGAGAATTATTAGATGATAACTCCAAAAGTAAATTCGCAGAAAGTGATAGTAATATTATTTCTGGAAAATCTATGGTAGGCACAGTTGTGGAACTGTTACCTAATGAAGTAAAGGTAGATATTGGACTTAAAAGCTATGGTGTTGTACCGCTTACTGAGCTAAGTACAGATCTAAGCAAAAATGCTAGTGATTTAGTTCATGTTGGAGAGAAACTTGATTTAGTTGTTGTTAACATTAACGAAAAGACCGGTGAGGTTATACTCTCTAAAAAACAGGCGGATTATTCTAACGGTTGGGATAAAGTCGTAGATGCTTTTAACAATCATACTATTTTAAGTTCATGTGTTACAGATGTTGTACGTGGTGGTATTAAGGTAGTATATTGCGGTGTAAAACTTTTTATACCTGCGTCTTTAAGTAATTCTTCAAAAAGTAATCCAATCGAGAATTTTAAAGGAAAAAATGTCGAATTCATAATAACAGAGCTAGACAAGGAAAGAAAGCAAGGAGTAGCTTCATGTAAAGCTGCTAGAGAAGAGAAAAAGAAAGATTTTGATAAGAAATTTTGGGATAGTGTAAAAGTTGGCGATATATTAGAAGGAACAGTGAGTGATATATCTCGTTTTGGGGTGTTTGTTGATCTTGGTGGAGTAGAGGGACTAATTCATATATCTGAACTTTCCTGGAGTCATGTTGAGTCAGCGTCAGACGTAGTAAAAGTTGGGCAAAAAATAAAAGTTTTAATTAAAGACTTGGATAGACAAAGAGGAAGGATTTCTTTGAGCTATAAACGTACGTTGGGCGACCCATGGGAAACTTTTGCAGAGCGTTATGAGGTAGGGCAAATAATAACTTGCAAGATTACAGCGGTAAAAGATTTTGGGGCTTTTGCAGAGATTATTCCTGGCGTTGAGGGAATGATACATGTTTCGCAAATTTCGGAAGGTAGAATTGAAAATCCTAGGGATGTTTTAACAGTCGGAGATGAGGTCAGGGTAAAAATTATGGAACTGGATTCAGTAAGGCGAAAAGTTGGTCTTTCTATAAAGAATTGTTACAGTATTTCATAGTTTGTTTTGTTTCTATTTTGTTATTTAAATTAAAAACCATGCATATGTGTTGATTGTTTTTCTAGTTCAGTTAGTCGTAAAAGTATGGTAAGAAAATTATGGTGCTAGGTTTGGTAAGACAAGAAATTCGTCTTTATATAAATAATTTGTGAATATATTGTAGTTTAATTTGTTTTTTATAGTTTTAAATTATAAATTTGTGTTAGTTGTTTTTGTTTATTTAATTGAATTAAAAAGTTAGTGTGATATATTAAAAATTATATGATTTTATTTAGTAACTTAGAAATTAGGCTTTCTATAAATAATATCTATAGTTATATTTTGTTATTAATTTTTTCGATATAACTAGAGGTTTATATGCATATTTTATTAGAATTTTAGTTAAGTTTAATTTTAAGTTAATGAATATGTTTTTGTGTAGTATTTAACTTTGCATATTCTTTTCATATATTTTAATATATTTCCCGTTAGTATGTATTAATTTTTGTATATTCTATTTTGTATAGTTTGAATCCTGTTCATATAAAAATTATAAAAAATTTATATTGAAAAAGTATATAGATAAGAGTTTTTAAAAACATTTAATATCTTATAGAGATTTAAACTTTGCCTCATCTGTTTTAATAAAAATGTTTTACAATTACATTTTTTATAAAAAATCATGTTAAAACATTGTAAAAGTTTATAGTTGTCTTTGTGTGACAAATCTCCAATTATTTGGATGTATCAGGTATTAAAATATTATTGCTAATTTATGTAGATACACTTTAGTGAATTACATTTAAAAATAAATATGGAATACTTAAAAACAATTAATTATTCGTAAATGTTTTAGTTTGGTTTAAAAAATTTAATTCCAAAATATAAATGTATAGGTGGTAAAAATAAAAAATTGTCATAATAAAGTTCCTAAGAAAAACATTAAATAGCTATATAAATAAAATTAGAACAAATCTTTACACCTTAATATTTTAATAACTTAAAAATAGTCAATTTCACAAACTTACCTAACATACAAAAACTAAAATTATGAATAAAAATGATTAGCTCAAAATTAACATATAGTGTAATAAAAATTAAACATTAGGAAAATATAAAAGAAATGATTCTTCTAAAAAAATATTTATTCTATATACTTTCTTCTCTTTCTTTAATTTTTTCTAGTATTTCTTTATTTAATCATTCATTCATTAAATTAAAAAATAGTTCAGATAAATTCAATATCTTCGCTCTAGAACTAGCAATTAAAACTAATAAAAAAAAAATTACGGAATATACACAACTTTTAAATTTTAATAAGGCAACTAATACTACACAAGATGTATACTTAGATAAATTTTATATAGAAAATAAGACTAAACAGGTAACTAATAAAATATTAAGCGAAAATCAGAATGAAATAGATAAAATACTAAAAATAGTTCCAAAATATGAATTTAACCATGATCCAAATGAAGAAACTTTTAAAATAACGGAGTGTTTATTTGGAAATAGCGGTATAAAATGTGAAAATTTTTTTGTTAATAATCATGCAAACTTAAATATAGATTTTAATCAAATATTAAACCAAAATGTGAATTTTAAATTAGAAAAAGAAAACACTCCAAAAGTTTTGGTAATGCATACTCACACTAGCGAAAGCTATATGGATAAAGATCAAGGTTTTTACTATAAAAATACTTCCTTTCGCTCAACTAATAGTAGACGTAATATATTATTGGTAGGGGAAGCTATATGTAGCAGTCTTGAAAATAACGGAATTAAAACTATACATAATTCTAAATATCATGACACCCCTATGTTTACAGGTTCATACAGAAGATCCGCAGAAACTGTTAGTAAAATTCTAGAAAAAAATCCATCTATAAAAATTATTCTAGACATCCATAGGGATACAATTGAATATAAAGATAAAAGGAAAGTTAAACCAACATTTAAAATAAACAATAAAAAAGCCGCACAAATAATGATAATTGCCGGTTGCGACAAAAATAAAAATTTAAATCACCCAAACTGGGAACAAAATTTAAGCTTTGCTTTAAAGCTTCAAAAAAAAATAGAGGATTTGTACCCGGGCATGACAAGACCTTTGCTATTTACCAATGCACGGTATAATCAGCATTTAACTAGTGGTTCAATACTAATAGAAGTAGGCTCTGACGCTAATACATTAGAAGAGGCTGTATATTCAGGTTCATTACTTGGTATTGCCATTGCTAGAATGATAAATAATTTAAATTGATATTAAATATTTATATAAAATAAATATATTTTATAAAAAAACACTTGACATTTTTATAAAAAAATATATAATTATTCAGTGTGATGCTTATCTTAGTATCACAAATTTATAGATATGGGGGTGAGTGACAGACGTGGCAAATAATAAGGGAAAAGCAACTTCAGATGAAGAAATGAGTAAAGCAGCTGGAGGATATATAGTTGATGGAGGACTGTTTTATAAAGATAAAGTTTATGACTCAAAAGGATACTTTACTAGGGGAAACAGAAAATATCACGATGATACATGGGAATATTTATAAAAACAATGTCTGTTGTATTTTTTAGCATTTTAATAAAATTAACTATTTATTGTAAATTGTTTATGTTTAGGTTTTTGTCTGTTTTTATAAAAAGTTTTAGTCTTGTAAAGATATAGTGTATATTGTGCTAATGACTCAATTTTTTGGACAGACGCAGTTTCGGAAGGTATATTAAAATTTTTTTTGATGATCTTTAAGTTAGTGATAAAGGTGCAAGTTTTACAATTGCATGTTACGAAGTATACAATAACAACCTTTAAAATCTTAGGAGGATAATAATTATGGTAAAAGAAGAACTAACGGAAAAAAATTTAGAGAGCGCTAGCGGAGGTGTTGTAGTAGATCCAGGTCTCTTCCAAAAATATAAAGTCTACAATAATAAAACAGGTAAGCATGTAAAATCGTTTTGGAGTAAAGATGAGGCATTAAAATATGACAAAGAATATAATGGCGGAGTTGGTGAATTATTAGACGAAGATAGCGCCGCATTTGATCGTTACAAGGATAGTTGGGAGGAGTATAACTCAACAAAAAAGCGTTCAACATAACTCATGATAGATAATTTAGTTGTGATCGTATTTAACCGTTATTCAATTAACTTTTTCTGAATTAAAGAAGCGTGGCTCGCATAATTAATATTATGCGAGCTTTTTATTTTGGAGTGCAAATTACAGTGGTAAATATAAAAATTAAATAAGTCCTGTATTCGTTTTTGCGTATTCTAATTAAACTTAATACTTGGTTTTTATTATTCAGCTTTATTTTAAGTAAATTTAGTTCGCACTCTTTTTTATTTTTTACAAATTAAGTATGGAAAGTAGAAACATATGAAATATATTATTAAAAACAAATTAAAATTGTTAACTTCCACACTAATAATTTTTACATTAATTTTTAATTTTGTTACTCAACAAACTCCTGCCTTTAGTACAAAACTAACGGAAATAAGCGCACCAAGTGCAATTTTAGTAGACGAAAATACCGGTGCTGTTATGTATAGCAAAAATCCAGATGAGAAAAGATTTTGTGCCTCCATAACAAAAATAATGACGGTACTTTTAGTTATGGAGTCAATAGAAAATAAAAAAATTAAACTAGAAGATAAAGTAACTGTAAGCGAGCACGCTTCCTCGATAGGTGGGTCAGATATTTGGCTTAAAGAAAATGAAAGTATGACAGTGGATGATCTTTTAAAAGCTACAATGGTAGCGTCTGCTAATGATGCTGCGACAGCTTTAGCTGAATATATTTTTGGTACAGAAGAAAAATTTGTTAATGAGATGAATAAAAGAGCAAATGAGCTTGGTATGAACAATACGGTTTTTAAAAACTGTAATGGGCTTGATGAAGATGGCCACGTATCTTCAGCAAGAGATATATCTGTTATGTCAAGAGAGCTTTTAAAACATAAAGACATTCTTAAATATACCTCAATATGGATGGATTATTTAAGAAATGGTGAAACTCAGATAGTAAATACTAATAAATTATTAAAAAGTTTTGAAGGTATAACTGGTCTTAAAACAGGTACTACGGATGACGCCGGTTGTTGTATTTGTGCAAGCGCAAAAAGAGGAGATATTTCGTTAATTGCGGTAATATTAGGAGCGAAAACTTCCAAAGATAGATTTAAAGATGCAGCTAATTTATTAAATTATGGATTTGATAATTTTATTTCGGTAATGCCAAAAATTGATGAAAGTGCATTAATACCGGTTAAAGTAAAAAAAGGTATGAAAAGCACTTTAAAAATAAAGGTTTTAGACGTTAAAAAAATTTTAATACCAAAAGATAGAAAAAAAGAGATAAAGAGCACACTGGAACTAAAAAGAGAAATTATAGCTCCAATAACCAAAGGTCAAAAAATAGGTAAACTAATATACAAATTAAAAGATAAAAATTTAGTTGAATTTTATGTTGTGGCAGATGAAAATATAGAAAAGATAAATTTTAAAGATATGTTAAAAGTAATACTCAAAGAGTTATTCAGATGTTAAAAATAACTAGTTAATAATATTTTTAGATAAATTAAACTTTTAGACTTTTTATAGTGGCAAATACGTCGTGTCTTTATTATTTTTATAAATTAAAATATTTATCCGATAGTTTGTAAAAAATTATATTTATTTCGATTTTTCTAAAACTTTAAAAGCTTTTATTTATTTTATTCCATTTAATATTATTTATAATGTTCTAAAATATAGCATCTTTTCTTACAAATTCTAGCAATATAAAGATGACAAAGTTATACTACTTTTAATTAAAATTAACAGCTATTTGACTATTCTTCGTACTTACTTAATTAAGTTCTCATATTTGATTACTTTTTCTCTTATAATGAAATCAATGTTTTTATAAAAATATTCTAAAATATCGAGCAGATATTTTAATACTATTATCTTAATTTTATAAAAAATCAAAAGATGTTATAAAATTGACAGTGCCAAAAGTGCATAGATAACATTGAATTACTACTAATAAACAGAGAAGTTTAATTTTAGACTGACACTGAATTTTTTCTAAAAACCGAACTAAGTGGTAGTTAAGAAATGTGTTTGTCTAATTATAGATAGTCAATCGCGCAATTTTTATCAAACCATTACTTTGAATTTCATATTATATAATTTAATAATATCTATCTACTTTTAGAACTGCCAGAAGATTTAGACTATACAAAAACAAAAACAAATTTAATATAATAGGCTAGTAGTGTACTAATAAATATTATTAACTAAGGGTTTTAGTATCTTAAAATTTTAAAGATGTAGTTGGTTTGGTTAACTATGAAAGTATATAATACATTAACAAAAAGAAAAGAAGAGTTTAAAGAGCTTAATAGAGGAACTGTTAAGTTCTATTGTTGTGGCCCTACAGTTTACAATTTTATACATATTGGGAATGCTAGACCTATTTGTGTATGTGACGTTATTCGTAGATTTTTAAGATACAAAGGGTTCGATGTAATTTATGCTCAAAATTTTACAGATATTGACGATAAAATAATAAGGAAAGCTAATGAGGAAAAAGTATCTTTTTTAGAAATTTCCAAAAAGTATATCGATGAATACATAAAGGACGCAAAAGGGCTTAACATAAAAAAAGCTACTTACCACCCTCTTGCCACGGAAAATATTGGTGGAATTATCAACATAATATCTAAACTTTTAGAAAACGGATATGCATATAAAAGCTCAAATGGAGATGTATACTTTGATGTTGCAAAGTTTAGAAATTACGGTAAACTTTCAAGGCAATCTATAGAAGATCTTGAAGCGGGTGCAAGGATAGATGTAAACGAAAAAAAGAAAAATCCGCTAGATTTTGCTTTATGGAAAAACTCCAAAGAAAATGAGCCGTACTGGGAGTCACCTTTTGGTAGAGGCAGGCCAGGGTGGCATATTGAATGTTCTGCAATGGTTTATAGATATTTGGGTGAGACTATAGATATCCATTTTGGTGGTCAAGACTTAATATTTCCGCATCATGAAAATGAGATCGCTCAGAGTGAAAGTTTTACAGGCAAAACTCTCTCAAATTACTGGATGCATAACGGATACATTAATGTAAATAATCAAAAAATGTCTAAATCTTTAAATAACTTTTTCACAGTAAGAGATGTTGCTAACAAGTTTGGTTATGAGGTAATCAGGTACTTCATGATCTCCAGTCATTATAGGAGTCCGCTTAATTATAGTGAAGATATTCTAGAGCAATGTAAAAATTCTTTAGAAAGATTATATTCTTGCCGTAACAATTTGGATTTTGTATATAACAATTTAACTTTAGAATACTCAAAAGATGATGATATTTTAGAGAAAAAATTATTGAAACATAAAATAGATTTTATGAACTCAATGGAAGACGATTTTAACACAGCAGATGCATTATCTTCACTGTTTAATTTAACAAAAGAAATAAACACTTTGGTTTACAGTAAAAATGTTTCGAAAAAGCTGATATTACTTGCAAAAACTATATTTGATGAACTTTGTGAAATTTTAGGAATTCTTTATAACAGAAAAAAAGTCACAATAGAGGATAAAGTAAAAGAATTAATAGAGAAAAGGGAGCTAGCAAGGAAGTTAAAAAAATTTGAAGAAGCGGATGCTATAAGAGGTGAACTTGCTTCCCTGGGAATAAAACTTCAGGACACCAGAGATGGCGTTAAATGGTCCCAAAATTAATGAATTATTAAAAGCTTGTATAAATTTTAGGTGCATGTATTGTTACAGGTGCAAATTAAGTAAAGGCATAGTATTTGGAGTTCTGAATAACTAATAATAATTTCCTTGATAAAAAAATTGGTTCATAAGAATTGGTATTTTCGTTTTCTTTTTCGTCTTTTCTTTCATATTATGCTTCTTTGCTTTTGTCATCCACTATTTTTACGACAGCAAGTTTAGTCGCGGGAACATAAAAACAAACGGCCACAGTTATAATATATTAGTATTAGATGCGAAATTTATTATAATCATAAACTATATAACTACCTCCCAGATCTTTCAATTTTTCTCAAAAACCAAGCTTACTTATAAACTTATTTGTATTTCCCCTTTTCAATCCTAAATAAATCAAAAGAAATAATGTGTCAGAAACAAGAAAAGCAATATAAAGAGTAATAGGACCAACATTAATAGTTACCGGTAACGATGATACTGAAACTAAGAGTGAGGTTGAGGATAAAAATAAATACTAGTCAGAATGAAGCAATATGGAAAATTAACAGATACCATGGAATGGGTAACTGCTTTTTTGTAACTAAAATTGGTATTTTAAAATTTTAAACATCAAGACTATTTTGCTAAACTTTGGTTTTTGTGGTAAAAAAAACTTTTCATACGAGAGAAAGTATTTGTTTTATTATAAATGGTCAAAAACCCAAATCTTTTGTTAGCTAATCTGTAATTTTATCTTATTTATGTATTTTTATTGTAAAAACGAGAAAAGTTTAAATTTTGTACTGCCATAGAATTGACAAATAAAATAAAGCATAGTAAGATAGAGGCAGTTTGTTTGTTAAATTAGTTTTGAGAGAAATATAAGTGGACATTAAGGCAACAACCTCTATTTGGCAAAGCGCATGGGGTTTATTTCGTGCGCAGGAGGGTGGTTGTCTAATTTTGTAGCTTATACGTTATAATCTTTACAGATTGTTCTTGCGCATGAGACTTTTTAGTATCATGCGCATTTTTTACATCTAAATCCTTAATTCCACATTAAATTCTTTATGAACTATAAAAACAAGTAACTAATTAATTTTATAAATTGAAAGGAGCAGTAGATATGTATTACGGAGAATTTGGTGGCCAGTATGTACCAGAAGAATTAAAAAAGGAATTAACAATAATAGAAAAAGCATTTAATAAGCTAAAAAACGATTCTGAGTTTAAAAATAAGTATTTATATTATTTAGAAAATTACGTTGGACGTCCTTCGCCATTATATTTTGCAAAAAATCTCACAGATTATGCTAGTGGAGCAAAAATCTATTTAAAAAGAGAAGATCTTAACCATACAGGTGCACATAAAATAAATAATACAATAGGACAAATTTTAGTAGCAAAACATCTTAATAAAACTCATGTTATAGCAGAAACTGGTGCAGGACAACATGGTGTTGCTACTGCTACAGCATGCAGCTTATTTAATATGAAGTGTTCTATATTTATGGGCGTAGAAGACATAAAAAGACAAAAAGTAAACGTAGAAAAAATTAAATTGTTAGGAGCAGACGTAATTCCCGTAAAAACCGGTACTGGAACATTAAAAGAAGCTGTGGATGAAGCCTTCAAATTTTTCTTAAAAAATAAAGATGTCTATTACTTAGTAGGTTCAGCTGTAGGACCTAGCCCGTACCCAGAGATGGTTAAGTTTTTTCAAGAAATAATTGGTAAAGAAGCTAAAGAACAAATTTTGAAAAAGGAAGGTAAACTACCTAAGGCAATAATAGCTTGTGTTGGAGGAGGAAGTAATAGCATAGGACTTTTTAGTTCTTTTCTAGGTGAAAAATCGGTAGAAATATATGGAGTTGAAGGTGCAGGCAAAGGTATAAATACGGGTAAACATGCCTGTGCAATTGTAAATAATACTGTTGGAATACTCCATGGAATGAAAACTTATGTAATGGAAAATACAGACGGGAGTATAAAAGAAGCATATTCTATTTCTGCAGGACTAGATTACCCTGGTATAGGACCTGAGCACGCGTATCTACACAAAATAAAAAGAGTTATATACAAAAGCGTCACAGATGAAGAAGCTGTTAATGCTTTTAAATTGTTGACTCGCTTGGAAGGAATCATCCCAGCACTTGAAAGCAGTCATGCAATAGCTTACGGATTAAAAATCGCGAAAAATTATAAAAAGGAAGATAATATTATAATAAACCTTTCTGGCAGAGGAGATAAAGACGTAGAAACTGTACTAAATATAAAAAAATAAAGAATGAGCTGATTTTAAATTACATGTCTATTAGTTAACAGAACCATTAGTGTCACTGCGCAAGCATTTTTAGTCAGAACTGTAAAAAATTACTATTACCATATACAAAAAGAACCGAAAGTCTGCTAGTTTCGGTTTTTTTGTATATCGGATTCAATGTACAAAAATAATATTTTGTGTACATTACAAACTGTATCTTTTTTATTTACTAAATCTTTAATATACACATATAAAAATTTTGCCATAGTTGTTTCGAAAAGACTTCATATTTATAATTTTTGCCAAAGAGCAAAAGTTTGTAACCTTTTAGATTAACCCCCAAAGCAAATTCTTATACATTAATTTAATTATAAAAATATAATTTGTTTTTCATAAATAAAATCCAAAATTTATTAATTAATCACATTTTAATTATACATACAAAAACAATTTTAACATTACTACTTAAAAAAATTCATTTTCCCTTTTCGTGCCAAAAACTAAAAGTGTACACCACATGTTAGACTAAACCTTAACGTCTTTTTTACACGTCAGATCTAACAACTAAAAAGTACAAAAAAATACAAAGTATATGCTTTTAGTAATTGACTAGACTTTGACTACCCCTTGTATAAAAAAATTAGCAGAATTGCTTAAAAATACTTCACTTTTTTGCAAATTTAAGATTTAAGGTTTACCAGCCGCATAAATCTTATAATATTTTCTTTAATATATTAGATATAAATACTAAAAATATACTAAAATAATGTTTTGCACACTAGAAGATAAAGCTTGATAATTTACTAAACCTTAACTACACCTGTATAAACAATTTTGGCAGAACCGCTTAAAAAGATCTCATCTTCATCAAGTTCACTAAAAACCAAGAGCCTGCCACCTTTTAAATTAACCTCTAACGGCCTTTCTTTATCTATTAAATTTAATTTTTTTAGAACAGCAAAACATGCACATGCACCAGTACCACAGGCTAAAGTTTCTTCACTGCCACGTTCCCAAACTCTAGCATAAATTGAATTTTTGTTTTTTATATTAACTATTTCTATATTTACACCGTCTGGGAAAAAACTCGATTTTTCATAAAAATTTTTAGCAATTTTTTCTAAAGCTATTTTATTAATGTCTTCGTTAAAAATTAATACGCAATGTGGGTTACCAAAAGAAACACAATTTAAAAAATATTTATATTTTCCAATATTTACCTCATAATTTAAAACTTCTTTTAAAAGATTATTTTCTATATTGACAGGAACGAGGTCCGGAGAAAATTCTGGCTTTCTCATATTTACTGTAATACTTTTTGCTGTCTTCTCACCATTAGAATCGTTCCCTGCAATTATTTCTATGTATTTTAAACCACTCGCTGTTTCTATTACTAAATTTTCTTTTTTTATTTTTAAAACATCGTATAAATATTTAGCTACACACCTTACTCCATTACCACACATATTGCCAAGACTTCCATCTTTGTTATACATAATCATCTTGGCATCAGCTAATTTTGACTTACAAATTAAAATTATCCCGTCTGCACCTATGCCAAAATGTAATCTGCAAAGATCTTTACTAATCTGAGAAAAATCTAATAGATCTTCATAGCACTCTTTTGTGCAATCAATATAAATGTAGTCGTTTCCACAACCATGCATTTTTGTAAAATTAAGTTTCATATTGATATCCCTTATGCTTTTAACTAATCATACGTATATAAAAATTATAAGATACAACTAAATAATATATTTGATTAATTGTAGCTTAAATAAAGAGAAAAACTAAAGTCTCGAGACATTTTCATAGCAGTGTTAAAAAAGATAGATATTGTTAAATTATAGAATATTCAAAATAATGAGATTCAAAATATATTTTGATAAATGTTGTCCACTTAACTATACTGTAGGCAAATAAATTTGTTACCTTACTACTGTTTAGTTTGATTTATACAAAAAAATATTTTTTCTGTTTATTAAGTGATGATTTTTTGTTTTTTATGCACTTTTATCGTCGCTGTTTTTATAACTAAAAAGTGAGAAAAATAAATATCAAATAAACTTAGAAGAGAAAATTCGTTCAAAAAAAGCAATGTAAAAAAGCATACCTGTATTTTTTGTTTTTATCATGTTCTTAACGATCTAGGCAGTAACAAATCATCATCCTAATAAATAGACTGATATTTTTATCTCTTTATAAGTGTTCAAACCAAAAAATAGTGGAAATCATCACTAAAAATTGATTTTTATGGCCTTTTTTACGTGATATTCATAAAGCATTATCTGTTAATCTACATATTTTTAGCACTGCCATAATTTTAAAAATAATGTTTTCTTAACTTCATATTAAAAGAAAATTCAAAAATTACTTTCAGAATAACAAATCTATACTTTCCAAGAAAACAAAGTCTTAACACACATCAAAGTCAAGTCAGTGCTAAAGCTGGTAGTGCTAAAAGCAGATAGATATAATATGGAAAAATAGGAGATCAAAAATATGGTTAAAAAAACGCATACTTCACTATAGATGGGCAAATATCCCAATTGCCTCACTACTATTTAGCTTAGTTTATACAAAAAATTTAATTTTAGCCGAAAATTTAATTTTTCTGTTTACAATATAGTTTTTGAACCTCTTTTTGTTTTTAATTTAAAAAATATTATTTTTTTAATCTAACCATTTTTAAGACTACCAAAGCTAATCCCACAAGTACTACAAAAATTGAAAATTAAAACTCCACAGCTTTGAGTAGAACATCTTCCAAACTAGAAATTTTTAATCTTTCCTGTTTCATTGAATCTCTGTATCTTATGGTTACACTGTCATCGATTTCAGATTCAAAATCATAAGTTATACAAAAAGGTGTGCCAATCTCATCTTGCCGACGATATCTTTTGCCAATAGAACCGTTGTTATCAAAATCTGTCATTATTTTTTTAGATAAACTTTCCTGTATTTTTAGAGCCTTGTCAGATAATTTTTTAGAAAGTGGCATCACGCATGCTTTAATCGGAGAAAGTGCTGGATGAAGTTTTAAAACAATCCTTGAGTCTTTGCCATCATCTAACATTTCTTTAGTATATGCATTACACAAAAAAGCAAGGAAAGCCCTGTCTAAGCCCACGGATGGCTCTATAGTATACGGTATATATTTTTCGTTTGTTTCTGAATCAAAATATTCTAAGTTTTTACCGGAGCCCTTTTGATGAACACTTAAATCAAAATCTGTTCTATCCGCTATACCCCAGAGTTCACCAAATCCAAATGGAAATTTAAACTCTATGTCTGTAGTAGCTTTTGAATAATGTGAAAGTTCATTTTTACTGTGCTCTCTTAGTCTTATATTTTCTTCCTTTATGCCAAGACTTAAAAGCCAATTTTTAGAAAAATTTACCCAGTATTTTTGCCAATCTAGATCTTCTCCTGGCCTGCAAAAAAACTCAAGTTCCATTTGTTCAAACTCTCTGGTTCTAAAAATAAAATTTCCTGGAGTAATCTCATTTCTAAACGATTTACCTATCTGAGCTATTCCAAATGGAATCTTTCTTCTACTGCTGCGTAAGACATTTTGAAAATTAACAAATATTCCTTGTGCTGTTTCTGGCCTTAAGTAAATTTCACTAGTTGAATCTTCAGTTACACCCATAAATGTCTTAAACATCAAGTTAAATTTTCTTATAGGGGTAAAATTACATTCACCACAATGCGGACACTTTATTTGATTTTCTTTTATAAAATTATAAATCTCACTTTCCTTATAACCTTCTAAGTTTTTACCAGTAGCTTCCAAAATTAATTTGTCTGCTCTATGACGAGTTTTACAATTTTTACAATCTATTAAAGGGTCAGAAAAGCCTCCAACATGTCCTGATGAAACCCAAACATTTGGGTTCATTAGTACGGCTGAATCTATAAAAACATTATGACTACTTTCTTGAATAAATTTTTTTATCCAAGCTTTTTTTATATTACTTTTAAGTTCTGCACCTAGTGGACCATAATCCCAAGTATTAGCAAGACCTCCGTAAATTTCTGAATTTTGATAAACAAATCCTCGATTTTTGCACAATAATACTATTTCTTCCATATTCACACTAGGCATAGAAAATTCCCCTTAAAAAACAAATCGAACAACTATGTACAAATCAGTATAAAACATTATACCTAGTAAAATTTTGTGTTACAACTAATCTCATTTTTGGGCAGTGCTTAAAGCGGATAGATATTTAAAATTATGTAATGCAGAAAAAGGAGGAGTTTCAAAATATATTTTAATAAAAATTGCACTATTAACTCTATAAACAGATAAACTAATTGCCTAACTACTACTTAAGTTCAGTTTGTACAAAACATCTAAATTCAGTCGAAAATTTAATTTTTCTATTTAATCTAAGTAGTAATTCAATGTTATTTATATGAGAGTTTGCCCTGCCCTACATTCACCACTATTTACAAAAAATTTATAATATGATACAATTTTAATGTGTGGCTGTGTGGCTGTGTGGCTGTGTGGCTGTGTGGCTGTGTGGCTGTGTGGCTGTGTGGCTGTGTGGCTGTGTGGCTGTTTGGCTGTTTGGCTGTTTGGCTGTTTGGCTGTTTGGCTGTTTGGCTGTTTGGTCCTCTAATTTATTAGGAGGGTGCAAGTATGTATCGTAAATATTTTTTTAAAAGTAAGGGTGTTTTATCTAGAAGGTTTGTTGCGTCAGGTCTTGCAGCGGTGTTTAGTGGGGGTATGTTTGGTAGTTATGCTGGGGCAATGCAACAAGGACTAAATATCGAGTTTGTTTTTGCGGAGAATGAACATCTAAAACTAGATGAGCTTTTAATCAAACAAGATAATGATGCAAAAGAAGTTATTAAATTTGTTTATAAATTTTATAAACGTCATTATAATCAACTTCCAAATCAAAATCCAATGTGGGCTTTATTGCGTGGGGACGTTGAAAATGGTGACAATTTATTAAATAATGAATATTTTTTAATACGTCTTTATGCTTATTTGTTGCTTTATAAATTTCGTGAATTTAAAGGTCAAATTAACATCAAAAACTTTTTAGGCAAATGTGATGACAATAAATTTAGAGAATATTTTGATAGTGTTCGTAATTTTTTTCGAGATGATGATGATGGTGGTAAGAAATCAAAAAATTTATTAAAAGAGATTAAAAATGGCTGGGGTAGGGGTTTATTAGAAGAAGTAGAAAAAGAAAAGGATTTAGAAGATTTTATTAAAGAAAATTACAAAGAAGGAGACTATGTAAATTTAGTACCTGATAAAGAGAAAATACTTGATATGATTTTAAGCCAAGAAGAAATGCAAAAAGTGCGTAGTTCTGGTTCCCTTGAAGATTTTAAAGATCTTATTCCTGAAGAAAAAGCTATAATTAGGAAAATTTTTGATAAATTTTGCAAAGAGCAAGAAAGTGATAATGTGGGAGCAATCAAAGGAAAATTTCTACAATTTTTATCTGAAAAAAATATTAAAGAATGGATTAAGAATAATCTTATTGATTCGTTTCCAGAACTTAGTAATGGCTTAGAATTACAGTTGAAGTCAATTATTGAAAAAAAGGATGTAAAAAATTTTATTAAAGGAAATTACAAAGAAGGAGACTATGTAGATTTAGTACCTGATAAAGGGAAAATACTTGATATGATTTTAAGCAAAGAAAACATGCAAAAAGTGCGTAAATCTGGTTCCCTTGAAGGTTTTAAAAAGCTTATTCCTGAAAAAAAAGCTATAATTAATAAAATTTTTAGTAAATTTTGCGAAGAGCAAGAATGTGCTAGGGCGGAAGCAATCAAAGAAAAATTTCTAAAATTTTTATCTAAAGAAAATATTGAAAAATGGATTAAGAATAATCTTATTAATTCGTTTTCAGAACTTAGTAAAGGCTTAGACTTACAGTTGAAGTCAATTATTGAAAAAAAGGGTGTAAAAAATTTTATTAAAGAAAATTACAACGAAGGAGACTATGTAGATTTAGTACCTGATAAAGATAAAATACTTGGTATGATTTTAAGAAAAGAAGACATGCAAAAAGCGCTTGATTCTGGTTCCCTTGAAGATTTTAAAGATCTTATTCCTGAAAAAGAAGCTATAATTAGTAAAATTTTTAATAAATTTTACGAAGAGCAAGAATGTGCTAGGGCGGAAGCAATCAAAGAAAAATTTCTAAAATTTTTATCTAAAGAAAATATTGAAGAATGGATTAAGAAAAATCTTATTAGTTCGTTTCCAGAACTTAGTAAAGGCTTAAACGACTTACGGTTGAAGTCAATTAATAGTAATGAAAAAAATATTAAGAAACCACTTGAAGACTTAGAAAAAACAAAAAGTCACAAGCTTCGTAATACAATAATTATTGTTGCTGCAGTTGCAATTATTGCAACTGTTATAACAGCGATTTCATTAAACTTAGGAAAAAGTAAGACTAATACGGGCGTTCCTAATAATAATAATAATAATAAAGATGACGAGAAAGTAAACCCGTCAATAGAACCGGAAAGTGATGACCAAAATCCAGAACAGGATAATCGAGAAGAGGAAACCAGCGTAGTGCCTAGTAATATTTTAAGTGATAACCAAAATACAGAACAGAATAATCAAGAAGAGAGACCCAGTGTAGTGCCTAGTAATATTTTAAAGGTAGCTGGAGCAACTGCAACTGCGGGAACGTTGGCCGGAGGCGGAACTTATTTAGTTAATAAAGTATTGAAAAGTGGTAAGCCTAGTGAGGTAAAAAATTCAAGGAACGTTGATAATAAATATATGTACTTGGATTCTGATGGAAAAGAAGTAATAAAAACAGAGGAAGAGCAAGAAGAAATTTTAGAAAGATCTGCGCTTAGTAATGATACCGAATCGACTAGCGATGAGGAGAAAAATAAAGACTAGCCAGAATGGAACAATATGGTAAGTCAAAAGGTACCAGGGAATGGCAGTGCTAAAAGCAGATAGATATGTTAAAGTGTTGCTTAATAGAAAAAATAAGAAAGCTCCAAAATGTGGGTCAATAAAAGTTAAAATGGACTTGAAATTTGGAAGTTGAGATAAAGCCCCTGAAAAGGCCAAATCAATTTTGATGTTTAAAAGCTATAAGTTTGTGTTAACTATGTATTTTTAGAACTACTTATTTCATAATCTTTTTACTATTTTCATATTTGGGTAAACCCGTTTTAACATTTCATCGGGGTAAGCTTTATCAAGAAAAGTCTCAAAATTATTTTTTGCTGTTATATTACTATATCTACTAGAATATCTGTAAACAGCAAGCGAAGATATTAACATATTAAAAATCATAAATACAAAAAGAATCCAAGTTAAGACTTTACCCACTTTTAGAGGGAAAGACTCAATCCAATCAGAAACTTTAGGATATATATTCTTAACCCACAAAAGGCCCAAAAATCCCCAACACAAAATATACCCTAGGCTTGTTCTGCCTCCAAGATTAAAAAATTTTCCTTCATAATTCCAAGAAATCGTACCCAAGGTAAATTCTTGAAAAAAACTACACAGATATTCATACGCTCCACCTAAAAACATAGACGATAAAAAGATCTTTAGTTTGCTCAATTTTGAAAATCTGTAAAGCACAATTGTTGTTAGAACTGTTCCAAATCCGTACACAGGATTAAATGGACCATAAATTACTCCCCATCTTACTTCAAAATTTCCACCCAAAATTAAACAATAAAGGGTCTCCGTTAATACTCCTACAACACATCCAACAATGAATATCCAAAATAGTTTGTAAAAACATAAGCCCTTTGCAAAAACATTATTTTCCTTTTTATTACTAGTCGTGTCCACTAATACTTTATTTCATCTTTCCTAGTTTCTTACAATATAAAAATTTATTTTTTATATCACAACAAGTTTAATTTTAAAAATAAAATTATTATGTTAATTGTTCACAAAATGTATTAACGTACAATACGCCTGAAAGTAAAACTTAAAAACAGATACAATAATACAATTATTTTGTACCAAAAACTCTATCCCCCGCATCTCCTAGACCAGGTACGATATAACCATGTTCGTTTAATCTCTCGTCTTTTGCTGCACAATAAATAGCAACATCTGGGTGTTTATCTGTTAGAGCCTTTATTCCCTCAGGAGATGCAATAACGCACATAAACTTTATATTTTTAGGCTTAAACTCTTTTATTTTAGATATTGCGTCTATTGCGGTTCCCCCAGTTGCAAGCATTGGATCAAGTACTATAACTTCACGCTCACCAATATCCTTTGGAAGCTTGCTGTAATAAGATTTTGGCTTTAAAGTTTCAGGATCTCTATAAAGCCCAATATGACCTATTTTGGCTGCAGGAATAAGCTCTCTAACACCAGATTCCATTCCTATTCCTGCTCTCAAAATAGGAACAAAAGCAAGCTTTCTGCCAGAGAGAACTTTAGTTTTTGCAACTGCAACCGGGGTTTCAATTTCTATTTCTTTAAGAGGCAGGTCCCTAGTAGCTTCATAACACATTAACATAGAAACTTCTGCAATAATTTCTCTAAACTCTTTTGAACCAGTATTTTTGTCTCTTAATAAGGAAATTTTATGTTGTATTAGTGGGTGATCCATAAAATGAACTTTACTTTCCATACTAAAAATTTACCTTTCGTATAAACCAAAAATAGCACACAAATAAAGCATTGTGTGCCATTTTACAAATTTTTATTAAAATGTTCAACTTTTAGCAATGTTAGACAGTGCTAAAAGTGCATATATAACATTGAATTACTACTCATAAACAGAGAAATTTAATTTTCGAATGACACTAATTCCTTTCACAAACCCAAGTAATAGTTAAGAAATGGATTTGTCTACTTATTGATAGTTAAGTGCTTAATTTTTATCAAACCATACTTTGATTTTAATATTAAATAATATTTTAGCACTGCCTTGTTAAAACTTTTAAAGGGAAATTGTTTAAAATAAGATAAGAAATTTATTAACTATTTAGAGTTTTGTTTATGAAGAGAAATAAAAATATAGCGTCCTTTTTATTTAGTGCATTTAGTACTGGAATGTATCTCAAGCGCTAATGAGTGGTGCTTCTGGCACTGAAATTCTAAAAGTGGGGAAAGTTGTTAAGGAAGCTAAACTACAAAAAATGGTAGTAGTGCCGACGATGAAATATCGAATAATGGAAACAGAGAGGAAGAAGTTCAAGATATTGATGTAAATGATAATAACGATGCTAATTCTGCAGATGCGGTTTACGTAGACAAGGCTAAGGTTAATGGAGCGCTAGCTAATAAGCCAAAACTTAGCGTAGCAATAAAAGCTACCAGCATTTTGCTGCCGACTCTTGGCGGTGTTGGTGCGCTTGGTGGTACTACCTATCACTTTCTTAAAAAAGAAGATAAAAATAAAGAACCAAGTGAAGTAAATACTGAAATTAAAGATGAAGATGAACCCAACTTGGAAGATACTAAGGGTGAAAAAGAAGATAACAAAGTTACAGATAATTTAACCTCAACTTCAGTATGGCCGTTCTGCATTATTCCAATTGTTATAGTATTGATAATATTTGGGGTTATTTATTATCAGGTTAAAGTAAAAAGTAATACTAAAGAATTAGAAATTTACAAGAAACTATCTGAAATGTTAGATAAATTTAACAATATTCTTGTTAATGAACCTGCGTGTGTAAAATTTACTGGAAAAACGATAGTAGTTGGAAATTTGGATTTTAATACAAGTGCAGCCTTATTTGTTAAAGAATATTATAAAAAAAAGGTCAAAGAAGGTTACAACTTAGTATTTTTGGGAGATTTTATAGACAGAGGAAAACAGGCAACATACGGTACTATATATGAAAAAGAAGACGGGAAAACAGAAGACAAAAAGGCCACTGCCAAATGGAGATTTAAAACTTTAGAAATAATTATGGATTTAAAAAAAGAATATCCCGATAATGTCATAGTATTAAGTGGAAACCATGAGGCTGACGAAAATGCTGCTCAGAGAGAGTTTCCTGCTGCATGTCTAAAATTTGAAAAATTCGGTGGAGTTTTTAACGAAAAAGCTACCGCAGCATTTGGTGAATTACCAAAATGCGCGGTTTTGAAGCAAAAAGATAAGGATGATAACGACCTTAATACTTTCTTAGTTCATGGCACTGTACCATATGATCCAGACGACAAAAATAAAATTAAAGGTATTGTCGAAAAGATGTCCAATAAGGAAAATAAGAAAAGTTATAGTATAGAAGATGAAAACAATAGTGAACTCGTAAAAGGTATACTTTGGAATGATTATAAAGGTGGCAAAATAAGAGGCAAGGGTGTTTATAATTTAAAGAATCCAGATGTTGTAAAGCTTTTTAAAGATGCAAACAACATCCAAAGAGTAATTAGTGCACATGACCATAGAGAGCCTTATGCATATGATAAAGAGGTTGATTACATAAAAGTTATAACATCTCCAAATATGAATAGGGACGGTAAAGATGGTTGCATATTAGAGATTGACGAGCACGGTAAGATAACACCAGTTGAGGTAGAAGAAATTAGTTATGAAAAATTTAGACCAAAGGGAGCCAATAACTCTAATAACATTAATAATGGGAATTTTAACGATAACTTTAACGATTTTGACAATATATTTCAGAATAATAATTAGTTGGGCTTTCATGTAAAAGTGTTAAAAATGCATAGATAACACAAAATTATACTTATCTAACATAGAAATTAAAGACTTGTTAATTTCAGGATCTTTATTTCTTCTTAACTTAATTAAATCCAATTTAAAATTTTTTATTAAAACCCATATTTTGGGTATCTTTTTATTTTTACTAAACCATATGATTTAACATATCTACCTGCTTTTAGCACTGCCATTTTTTGAACATTATTATTCCCGTATAATATGCTAATTTTATGGCCATATTAAATATCAAATCTATTTATTAGAGGAAAGTAAAAATATTAAATAAGATAAAAAATTATTTAGATGAAAAATTTAAAAGTGTAGATGTAGTAGAAAAAGAAACAGTAAAAGAGATTGTTTTAGTAAAAAGATCACTAAAGGAAAATTTAGAATATATTCAGAATATTTTTAGTGATAGTGCCGATTTAACTATTAGAAAAATGGCAATGGGAAGCAGTAATATAGCAATTGTCTCTTTAGATGGCATGATAAACAAAGAAACATTAGCAGAAAGCGTTTTAAACCCAATATTACTGGCTAAAAATCATTTAGAAGAAATTGAAGAAAACTCAAATAAATACGAATATATAAGGGATTCTGCCTTAACTACAGGCGAGCAGCTAGAACTTTATGATTTTAATAAATCTTTAAATCTTTTGATGTCTGGGTTTGCGCTTTTATTTTTTGATGGAATTTCTAAAGTTATTGCAATTGGTATACAAGGGTATAGCTTTAGAAGCGTAGCAGAACCTGCAACTGAAGTTACTCAGAAAGGCTCAAGAGAAAGTTTCGTTGAAGCCATTAAAGTAAATATCACTCTTATTAGAAGAAGAGTTAAAAGCCCTAATTTAAAGTTTGAAAATTTAGTTTTAGGGTCAGAAAGTAATACGTCTGTTTCTTTGTGTTATTTAAATAATATTGTTTCTAAAGAACTTTTGTCAGAAATAAAAAACAGATTAAATAGTGTAAATTTAAAATACATTTTAGCTGCAGAATATTTAATACCATATCTTAACAGTAGTAAAAAGACATCTTTATTTAATGAAGTTGGTGTATCCGAAAGGCCAGATACCGTATGCGGAAAGATATCTGAAGGTAGAGTGGCAATATTAGTAGATGGTGTACCTAATGCTTTAATAGTACCGTATTTATTTATAGAATATTTTCAAACATTTGACGACTATGCAGAAAAACCACATTTTGCTACATTAGCACGTTGGCTTAAGTATATAGCTTTTTTAATAACAGTACTTTTGCCAGGTGTATATGTAGCTTTAGGTACATTTAATCCAGAGGCTTTCCCGAGTAAATTTGTTAATAAAATAGCAACATCTATTGGGGAAACACCATTCCCACTAGTTTTTGAGACGTTAGTTATACATTTTATATACGAAATTATGCGAGAAGCTGGCCTAAGACTCCCACGACCACTTGGTCATGCTGTTAGCATAATAGGAGGATTAGTAATAGGCGATGCAGCAGTAAATTCCGGACTCATAGGCACTCCAACTTTGATGATAGTTGCACTAACAGCGATATCTTCATATATAATCCCGAATTTGTACGAACCTTGTGCAGTATTAAGACTCTTATTTATTTTAATTGGAGGAATCTTCGGACTTTTAGGAGTAATGCTAGTTTTTACGGTAGTTCTATTAGAAATATGCTCTAAAGACAGTTACAACATTGTATTTTCTTCTCCAATATCACCTTTTAATTTTAATTCAATGAGAGACGTTCTTATTAGAGCAAGCTGGAAAATTCTTTCTAAAGATTATAAAAATATACAGAGCATATCTAATGAAAATGAGTGCTAAAAATATTAACTTTTAGGGAACATCTAAAATAAGGCAAAGCATAACAGATAGTTTGACATTTTGTCTCTTTAAAGCTACCAATTAAAATATTTTTCATACAAATTTTTTACAATTTTTGGTTTTTTTATCTAAACAATATTGTTACAATAAATATATTAAGAACAATTTTTTTGATCAATGATAAAACTTAGAGAAGAAAGTTTTAATTTTTTTGCTTTACTTTTAGATAAAATTAATATAAAATATAACAATATAATATTTGTTTAGTATCAAAATACAAAAATAACTATTGATCATTTTTTATACTTTATAAACATTACGGAGATTAAGTTAAAATCTAAGGTGGATTTTAATGATGAGCAATTTTATACCAATCGCAATTGCTACTGACAAAAATTATACAGAACCAGCACTAGTCCTTATTACAACTATACTCGAGAATAAGGACGAAGACACTCATATAGAATTTAACGTTATGATTTCTGATGACGTAGAAAATGAAGACAAAGAAAAATTCAAAATATTGGTAAGTAAATATAAAAGCAGTGATTTAATATTTCACAATATGGGAAAAGCATATTTAGAATATAACGGTTATACAAACCATTATTTTGCAAAACCTGCATCTTTTTATAGACTGAGTTTACCTAGCATTTTGCTAAATACTGAAAAAGTTATTTATTTAGATGTAGACACAATAGTGAATTCTGACCTGAAAGAGATGTTTAATACAGATTTGGAAGATTATTATATTGGGGGAGTTAGCGGACTAAAATATGCTCTCAAATCAATTTATATTGACGGTATAAATAATAAAATTAGGGAAAGTAAATTCACACCTATTTGTTCTGGTGTGCTTATAATGAACCTTAAAAAAATGCGAGAAGATAAAATAGAGGAAAAATTTAAAAAATACTTAAAAAGCGTTGACTGTGAAAGATTTGAAAAGGTGTGTCTTGATCAAGATGCAGTAAATTTTGTTTGTATGAATAAACTTAAATTAATACATCCAAAGTATAGCATGTTCTCTTTTGAGTATCAAAATCCAAAGGCTACGACTATTCCCAATATATATAAGTCAGTTCTTACACAAAAAGAATGGGAAAATGCTGTTAAAAATCCAGTAATTTTTCACTTTAATAGTAGTACAAAGCCGTGGAAATATAGTAGTACAGACCCCTACCCTATAAACGTTTGGTATAAATATAAAAATATTAAAGATAAAAAATTAGGTTTAGCAAGCAAGTGTGTCTAAATGGCAGTACTAAAATTTAAATAGATGTATTGAAATTTTGTCTTTTTCAGATGTTGTCAAAGCAAAAGAAATTAGTGAATATTCTTACCAAAAAATTGATTTTTGGAATCTATTTTAACGTGATGTTTATAAAGTATCGTTTGTTTATCTATTCATTTTTAGCAATGCCTAAAATAAAGCAAAATTTTAACTAAATTAACTTAAAATCATTTTTAACATAAAAAATCTTTTTAATATAAAAACAGTTTTCAGAATTTTATCGCACGTTATAGTGCATCATAATAGTAGCTTTTAATTTATTTAAAAATTATAACTAAAAAAACTTTTTAGGAAATATTTAAATATGCAAAACAAATATAAACTAACTAAAATACAAATTTTTTCTATATTATTTTTAATTCCAATAATAATTACATTAACTTACAGTAAGAATTTCTTCTATAACCAAAACAATAAAATTTGGGATTTCATCATCTCTTCAGGTGTATCTTATATAGTAACCTTTATACTGATTATACCAGCGTACATTCTTTACAAAAAATATCCAGATTTAAATCTATTTGCGTCGTGCAGATTAAGTAAACTAAATTTAACTATATATACTCTATATTTTATATGGGCATCATGTTACACTGTAGCTATTTTTAGAATATTTGTTTTAAGTATTCTACCGTACGACTCTCAAATATTTTTAGACACATTACTTATGTTTTCATTAGCTGTATATGCAGCCTTTAAAGGCATAAATGCAATATCCAGAACAAGCGTAATAATTGCTGCGATAGTTTTTATCTCACTTTTTGTTATATGGACTTCTTTATCTAGTAAAATAAATGTTATAAATTATCCACATTTCGCAGAAGACGGAATGCAGTGTGCTATAAATGGTTCTGCATATATGGTGTCTAGAAATTTTGCCTTACCTGTTTTTATAATCCTACTTCCCATCAGTAAGATTAAATCAGGTAAAGTTTTTTTATTTTGGAATACTATAATTCATCTAGTTTTTAACATAATAATTTTAATTAATACGGGCGCTTTAGGTAATTATTTAGAAACACAAATTTTTCCATTCTACGCAGCAGCAAGAGTTGCGCAAATTGGCGTATTTAGACGTTTAGATACTATACATCTTGGCTTTTTCGTTACGGGAATACTTATTGTAATAACTTTATTTTTTAATATTTTTATTGAAAGTCTTAGTAATATAAAGAAAACATGCGTTAAAAATACTCTAATAGTTTTATCTTTATTTTTAGTGCTAGTGTTTGGCTGCTTTTTAAAAAATTCTAAAGATTTTAATTATTTTATATATGATACTAATCTACTTTTGATATTAAACCTTGTTACTTGTTTATTTTTGCCAATCGCTAATTTGATAGCTGAGTCTAGTATGTTTTGTAAAAAAGCAGCAGGTGTTAAATGAAAAGACTACTATTAATTATTTTTTTAATATTTAATTTATTATTTATATCTGGTTGTACTAAATCAATTCAGCTTTACGAGAAACTGCTCGTAGAAGGTGTAGGAGTAGACTATAAAAATAGTGAATACGTATTAACACTACAAATAATAAATTCTAATGAATCTAGCAGTAGCGATAAATCTTCTACTCCAAAACAAGTAAAAATAGTATCTGCAAAGGGTAGTACAATTAAAGAGGCCAGCACTAATATAATAAAACAAACAGGCAAAGAGCCATTATATTCTCAGGCTTTAATATTAGTTTTGGGTAAAAGTGCTACAGAGCTAGGACTAAACAAGTTTATGGATTTCTTTATTCACAATAATGAGTTCAGTCCGGATACTAGGGTACTAATTTCTAATAGTGATGCTAGAGACATTTTAAATGTAAAAGAAAATGAAAAAGAAAGTAAAGAAGAGGAAATAGTACCTGCAGAAGATATACTAAATATGATTGAAGAAGGTAGTAATAGGAGTCAGAAACTAAACTCTACTATTGAAAAAATTATAGGCGACCTTAAAAGTAAATATTCAGATGTGAAAATAGCTTTGGTCGATTTAAAAAAAGAAAATAATAAAAGCCAACTTATGGTAAATAAAATAGGTATATTCAAAGACGACAAATTTAAATATTGCTTAAACGAAAATGAAACTAAAGGAGCTTTAATATTAAGGGCGAAAGCAGATAAAACCGTAGATACAGTAATCTCTAGGGATTTTCCAAAAGTGACATATACAATTTCAAAAATAAAAGCTAAAACAAAAGTAAATATTGAAAACTCAAAACCTATAATAAATATAGATGAAGATATTAGTGTAAATATTAATGAATCAGAAACAGAAATTTCTATAAACGATTTTAGCAAACTAGAAAAAATTATATCTAATCACATAAACACATTAAGCTACAAAGCAATAGATGCATCATTAATAAAAAACGAATGCGACATTTTCGACTTTTCTAAAATGCTCACAAAAATAAACGCAGGATATAATTTAAAGTCAAAAGCAGAAATGTTAGACAGCCTAAAAGGCGCCATATATAATGTGTCAACAAAAGTTAAGGTTAGTACTATATATTGAATTATGATCTATAATTAAACATTTTTTTAATAAAGATATTACCAAGAAAAAATAAAGAATCGCAGGTATATAGAGCCCAATTACATAAAGAACAATTTACTGGCCCCAAACAAAAAGGTCAATTAATTAATGATAATTTTAGCAAGCAGCTAGTAGTCAGTTTTTCATTATGAAAATGCTATTAAATCTTTAATTTTTTCACTGGATTTAACTCCTATAATTTTAAAAAACTCTAATGGGACAAAAAGCAAGTTGATGATTAGTTAAAGCTTGTTTATAATATCATCTTGAGCCGTATTCTAACTAGTGGCAGGTGACTTATTTTAAAAAAGTTTAAAGATATATCTTCTGTACAGCTTATAGTTCTTAGTTTTCTTGCTATAGTGTTTTTCGGTGCCTTAATCCTTTGCGTTCCTTTATCTTCGAAAATTGGCAAGATAAGTTTTGTGGATGCATTGTTTACAGCAACGTCAGCTACCTGCGTGACTGGACTCTCGGTTTTTGATACATTCACCGCTTTTAGTACATTTGGACAGTTTATTATTTTATTGTTAATTCAGCTAGGTGGATTAGGGATGGCAACTTTTACAACAGCTGCTACCTTAATTTTAAGAAAAAAGTTAGATCTAAAAGAATTACAGATTGCAAAAGAACATACAAGCACAGAAACCGTAAATATTAAAATGTTAATAAAAACAATTTTAATTTGTACATTTTCTTTCGAGTTACTTGGTACTATCTTTTTATGTATAAGATTTATTCCACAGTTTGGCCTAAGTGGTATATGGAATGCAGTTTTTATAGCTGTATCTTCTTACTGCAATGCGGGTTTTGATATTTTAGGTTTTCTGGTTCCGAATGAAGGAAGTTTAACATTTTATAAAACCGATGCTTTAGTTTCAGTAACGCTTTCACTTCTTACGATTATAGGTGGATTAGGTTTTATTGTAATGAGTGATATATTTTCATTTTCTTACAAAAGAATAAAGCTAAAAGATAAATCTGTAAGATTAAGAGTTCATTCCATTTTAGTCATTATATCCACCTTGTTTCTTTTATTTTTTGGTACTGTTTCTTTCATAATTTTAGAATATAATGGGACTCTTTTTAATTTAAATTTTTTTGATAAGTTAACAGCTTCATTTTTTTTCTCTTCTAGCGTTAGAACTGCAGGTTTTTTTTCTACGCCAGTTTTTTTTCAAAGAACTATAACAAAAATATTAACTATGCTTCTTATGTTTATTGGAGCATCACCAGCATCTACTGGCGGGGGTATAAAAACTACGACACTTGCAGTTTTAATTATGGGTTGCATATGTGTTTTAAAAGGATCTGATGACCCAATTATTTTTAAACATAGGGTAGCTAAAATTACTGTATATAAAGCTCTTACAATATTAGTTTTATTTTTATTACTTTTTTTTATTTTTTCTCTTTCTATACACTTAATAGAAAGGAGTATACCATTTTTAGATGTTGCTTATGAAGTTGTATCTGCACTTTCAACAACAGGGCTTAGCACTGGAATAACAGCCAACTTAAGCATTGTTTCTAAATTGCTGATATGTTTGGCAATTTTTACCGGAAGAGTAGGACCAATTTCGTTAATTTTGTCAATTGCTCTAAATAAAAAGAAAAGAGGTATTGATAAAATTTTACCAGATAGTAAAATAATTGTAGGATAAATTCAGTGTAAAATAGATAATTCTGGAGGGATGTTAAAAGTGCAAGAAAACGAAGATAATAAGTTAGAAAATGAAAGTAATACCAGCAGTGAAGACGTAGTCAACGACGAAGTGACTAAGAATGAGGTTGAGAATGTTAGTGTAGACGATGAAAGTTCAAAGAATGAAAATAATAAGTCAGAATATGAGCAGGACAGTTATGAAAACAATTTAAATGAAGAAAATAAAGAAGAATATGGAAAATCAGATAATAATAAAGAAGTTAACGTAGAAAATAGTTCATATGATGAATCTAGTGAAGATGAGAACAAAGATTATGAAGATACCGATGGTGGTAAGGATACAGGAGTTAAAAGTAAAAAAGTCAAACGTACTATAGCTGCAATAATTTTTTCTATTTTTATTTTTGCATTGATTTTGTTTGGATATTTTGTATTTTTCAATAAAAGTGTAACTGGCTCTTGGAAAATTGAAGATACAACTTCAGATATTATAAACGTTTTAATTTTAGATAAAGACGGTTCAGCAAAATTTACAAATGGATCTCTTACGGTCGTGGGTAAGTACAAACTTGATGGCGACGACAAAATAGACCTAAATATAGAAACAGACGGGGGAAATATTTTTAAGGGAACATATACTTACAGAGTCTCTGCAGGATTAGCTAATAGAACTTTAGATCTTATTAGTTCATCGAACAAAGTAAAAAAGTGTACACAATACGAGTTTAAAGAAGTGGTACCTAAAGTTAATAATTTTGAACCCAAAAAAGAGCTTTTAGGTAAATGGATTAATGATCTTTCTGGATACACCTATGAATTTAAAGATGATGGCAATGTTATAATGAGTAGGGGTAATACTGCGTTAACTTTGACTTATTTTGTAGATGATACATCTATAAAATTGATGCAATATTTCATTAAGGAAAATGCAGATAATGATACAGCGATGGAAAAACTTACTTATACGTTAGATGGCAACAACTTAATTATTGGTGGGCTGGAGTTTACTAAATTATAAGAAATTTAACTAATTGACGATATAAAATTATCCTTAAAAAAGGTGTGATTTTTAGTTTATGTACAGTGTCGCACTTTTGTTAAACTTGTCTGGTTTTCGTAAAATAAGTCTTTTTGTATATCAGCTAACAAAAAAAAACACGATAGCTGTTGTATGTACAATAAATATATAAAATTAAGGTAACTAGGTTTAATCGTGTAACTAAAAATGTCTAAAGAGTAGTTGAGATACAAAACAAAACGGAACGGAACAGAACAGTGCAAATCTTAATAGACAATTTGATATTTTGTCTATTAAGGTATGGTCAAGTCAGAAGAAAATAGGTAGAGATTGTTACTGAAAAATTTGTTTTTGGAGTCTTTTCCACTCTGTTGTACATAAGTTATTGTTTGTTAATTTACCTAATTTTGGCACTGAGCAAAAGAAGTTGTGCTAAATATTAATAGATAAACTGAAACTTTGCCCCGTAAAATATAATTAATCCAAAAAATTAAGTGAATATTGTTATTAAAGATTGGTTTTGGCATCTTTCCTACTTTGGTTTTAATTATATTTTATTTTTTAATTTACATGTTCTTAGCACTACCTCTTTCAAGAATATATTTTTTAGCAACTTGTTTTATTATTTAACAATCGCTTTACAAATATCTACTGATACTTTTTTAATTAATGTTAGGTATTTGAGTATCCACTGCATGGGTATTTTTTAAATCTTCTTATTTTTTAAAAAAATATTTTTCACAATTTATTGAACGACTTAATAAATTAATTTTGAGTTTGTTTATACTTACATTAATTTTATTAAGAGGTTTTTTATGTGCAAAATTGCTGGTATATTAGATATAAATAATCGTTTTGATGAGCCTGTGATTAATAAAATCTGTGAGGAATTTTCAGATAATGAAAACGGAACTTTTGTTGGTATATATAAAACTATAAATGCACGTTTTTTTTACAAAAAAGAGTCTCTTTTGAATGATAAAAATGAAAATAAATTTATTTTTAACTTTGGTGAATATACTATTTTAAGTCTTGGTGAGCTTTATAATTTAAAAGAAATAGAAAAAGAACATAAGTTAAATTTAAAAACTAATTACAGTACAGAAGTTTTTCTTAAAAGCTACATACATTTTGGAGAAAACTGCCTTAACAAATTTAATGGTGGCTTTTCATTTGTAATTTGGAACAACTTAACAAAAGAACTTTTTTTGGCAAGAGATAAAATTGGTCTTAAAACTCTTTTTTATTATGAATATGAAAATGGGATTATATTTAGCTCTGATGTAAATATTTTGTTAAATAATCCTTTGGTTAAAAACGTAGTAGACAAATATGGACTAAAAGAAATATTTTTTATAGGTCCAGGAAGGACTCCCGGCTGTGGCATAGTTAAGGGTTTAAAAGAACTTTTGCCTGGCGAATGTGCTACATTTTCTTTAGAAAAGGGATTAAAAAAACACATATATTGGCATTTAAAGGCAAAGGAATTTAATGATTCTTTAAATGTAGCTACTGAAAAAACTAGATTTTTAATAGAAGATGCAATAAAAAAACAAATAACTTCTAATTCGCCAGCATGTTGTCTTCTTTCTGGCGGGTTAGATTCAAGTATAATTTCAAAAGTAACATCAGATTATTATAAATCTAACTCTTTAGGTGAGTTAACTACTTACTCTGTAGACTACTTAAATAATAATAAATATTTTAAAAAGAACTTTTACCAACCAGAAACAGATGAAAACTTTATAAATATTATGGTTAGTAATATAAAGTCTAATCATAAGGTAGTAACACTTTCTAATGGTAATTTAGCTAACGCTCTTTACGATGCAACAGTTGCAAGAGGATTTCCAGGTATGGCAGATATTGATGCATCTTTACTATTACTCTTAAGAGAGATAAGTAAAGATTTCTCTACCGCTATTACTGGAGAGTGTGCAGATGAGTTGTTTGGTGGTTACCCTTGGTATCACAATAAAGACATTTTATTTAAAGAATCTTTTCCTTGGATGCAATCTTTAGATATAAGAAAACAGATATTAAAAAAAGATCTTTTAAAAGATCCTGAAGATTATGTGTATCAAAGATATAAAGAAACTGTAAGTAATGTAAGTAAACTAGAAAAAGAATCAAAGTTATCTTTAAAGATGAGAGAAATGTTCCTATTAAATTTAAAATGGTTTATGCAGACACTTTTGGAACGAGGTAACAAAATGGGCGAATATACTGGTTTAGATATAAAAACTCCATTTTGTGATCATAGAATAGTTGAATACGCATACAATATGCCGTGGGAGATAAAATCATATGGTGGTAGAGAAAAAGGTATAATTAGAAAAGCTATGAAGGGAATACTTCCAGACGCTATTGTGTTAAGGAAGAAAAGTCCGTACCCTAAAACGTATAATCCTTCTTATACAAAAGCTGTGTGCCTTAAAGTAAAGGAAATTTTAAAAAATAAAAATTCCTTAATCTCTTCTATTTTGGACTACGATAACATAATTAATTTAATGGAAAAAAGTGACGACCTAAACGTAATGCCATGGTACGGGCAGTTAATGAGAATACCGCAACTAATGGCGTATATAATACAGCTAGATTGTTGGATAAAAAAGTTTAAAATAGAGATGGATATTTAGTTTTGTGCATTTTTTAATATATTCTTTTTGTTTTTAAAATTTTTAGAGTTCAATTTAAAATTTCTTAGTATTTTTGCGAGCATATATTTTATATAGTTTTTTGAATACTAGTCTAGTGTAATAGTTTATTTGTAGGCCAGCTAAATTTTAGGAAGTAAAAAATATTAAAGTACAAAAATTAAGTCCAAATATTACAGGCAGCTAGTTTTAAATATAGCTATTATTGTACTTTTTTACTAAGTTTTCAATTACACCTCTATTATTCTATTTTCTAGCCTGTATTTATTTTTACATTTATAGCGGCAGTGCTGAAAGTAGGTAGATTAACAAATAATGCCTTATGCACACCAAAGTAAAAAAACCAAAAATCAATTTTTCGGTAACAATTTCCACATGATTTTTTGGTTTGAGTACTTCTAGAGAGACAAAATATCAATCTATCTATTAAGATTTAGTACTGCCAAAATTACATTTGTATGGATTTATTTCGAATATTGTGCTAAAATGAACACAGGCTTACCTGTGCGTGTGTTAAAGTGACTTGGCTGACTTTAGTTTTTTGGTTTATTTTAAATTTTGAAAATAGGTTAGTTTTTATACTTAATATGGTGCAGTGTAACGCTAAGAGTGTTAGCTGCCCACAGTTTGTTTGCTGTGATAGCTGCTAATTAGTAGTTTATGTGCAGCAATATTTTTGTGTTATTTTGTGTAGTTGATTTTCAGATTATTTTACAAAATTAAAAGGAGATAAAAATTGTTATTTAGAGAATTAAATTTAAGTGATGAAATTAAAAAAGCTGTAGAAAAAATTGGTTTTAGCGAAATGACAGCCATTCAGGAACAAGCTATCCCTATTATGTTAACTGGAATAGATCTTATTGGAAAATCTCAAACTGGCACGGGTAAGACTTTAGCCTTTTCGATACCTGCAATCGAGAAGGTAAAAAATAATATAAAAAATGGACTAACTGTATTAATACTTTGTCCAACAAGAGAATTAGTAACTCAGGTTCATGAAGAACTGAAAAAATTAACATATTTTCTTCCAGATATAAAGTCTACTCCAATTTATGGTGGAGTGTCGATAGAGCCACAAATATTAAAGCTAAAAACATCTAATATAGTAATTGGTACCCCAGGTAGAGTTATTGATCATATTAAAAGAAATACTTTAAAACTTCAAAATATAAATTTAGTTATCTTAGATGAAGCTGATGAAATGCTCGACATGGGTTTTAGAGATGACATAGAAACAATTCTTGATAATACTCCTAAAGAAAAGCAAGTGGTTTTGTTTTCTGCCACTATGCCTCCAGAAATCTTAGCTGTTACTAAAAAATATCAAAAAAATCCAAAAATTATTGAAATAAACAGAAAACATCTGGCTGTAGAAAACATTAAACAGATTTACTATAACGTACCATTGAATCAAAAGATGGTAGCTTTGAATATGCTTTTAAAATATCATGACCCAAAACTTGTTATAATATTTTGCAATACAAAAAAGTGTGTAGATGAACTAAACTTGTATCTTTATAAAAATAAGTTTAATTCCAAAGCACTGCATGGAGATATGAATCAAGTACAGCGTCAAAAAACTCTGGACGCATTTAAATATGCAGATTCAGCTATATTAATCGCAACAGATGTCGCAGCTAGGGGAATAGATATTAGTGATATTGACTGTGTTATTAATTACGACATCCCACAAAATAATGAATATTATGTTCACCGTATTGGACGTACAGGTAGAGCAGGAAAATCTGGAATGGCTGTAACATTATGTTGTGGTTTTAAAGAAGTAAGCTTATTAAATAGAATTTCTAAAATGATTAAAAGTAATGTATGTGAAGAAAAATTTCCAAGTGCTAAACAGGTGAGAAGCGTTTTAAAAGAAAAACAAATTAAAGTTCTTGAGGATAGTATCTTGTCTTTAAATGATGAGAATAATATTTTTGAAGAAGAAATATTAGCTTTAAAAGACAAAGGATGTAGTTTAGAGCAAATAGCTAAAGGCGCTTTAAAACTTTATTTTAAAACTGTTAGCCAAAGCGATATTGTGGATATAAAAGTTCCGGAAAGTGTTAATTCAGATTATGCTAGTTCATATAGAGGAAGAAATAGTTTTCAAAACCGCAGTAAATTTGTCAATACACGCCCACTCATGAATAATAGAAGTTTTGTTAAATACGATCGTTTTACAATCAATTTAGGTAAAGAAAATGCTGGCCTTGAGCCAAAACATATATTGGGAGCTATAACATCTCAAAGCAATATTGACGGAAAAGATATTGGTAGAATAGATATACGTGATACATTAACTGTAGTTTATGTTAAAGAAGAAAAGTTTAAAAATCTTTTAAACGATCTAAGTGATAATTTTACAATAAAGGGATTTAAAGCTGTTGTAAGTTCTGTTTAATTTGTGTTGGCTAATAAGTTTAAAATGAATTTAGAAATTATATCAGTAAATATTTTAGCAGTGCGTACAAACGTGGAAACTCCGCATAGAAATACATTGAACGTAGGTTATAAGATAGTTGACTTATTAACTGTGAAGAAACAAAAGTAATTAGGGCAAGAAATTGGATAAAAAATTTAAGACGAAATTTAAATAAGGCATTTATCTTAAAGATTACATAATTTACGTTTTTTAAAGTTAGGTATTCACAGTAAGCAATATCTAGTAAAAAAACGCATAAAACAAATGCCATTCATAATGCAGTTTGAGTCGTGCAGCGCTAAAAATAGATATAATAGTTCAAAGCAAAAAGAAATTCAAAGATCGGTTTTCGTATAAAATTTCAACTTAATTTCTTAGATGGCAGTGCTAAAACTTTATAGATAAATCTAAATTTTGCCTTCTAAGAGTTAGTCAATCAAAAATTTTAATTAAGAATTTTTACCCAAAATTTGGTTTTCTAATTCTATTTTGCCGCGAAGTTTAGAAGAAGTTGATTGTCAATCTATCCACTTTTAACACTGCTTTTTAGATTAGATTTATCTCTAAAGGGACAAAGCAAGAAACAAAGTCTGAGCTATATATCAAAACTTAGAACTATCTTAAACTTAGGAGCAAGTCGTTTAAGCTACAAATTTAAACTTTTGAGCATTAGTACCATTACAATTTAAAAGATGAATGTTTGTATCTGGTTCTGTTTTACCGTACATAACATCTAAAAAAAGACCGTTTTACTTCGCTTTTATATTATCAATTTCTGTGCATCGGTTCCATTTCTTTCGTACCGCAAAACATTTGTAACAACTGTTTTGTAAGAATGTTCAGCATCAAAAACCTTTACTGAACATATTTGTTTTTAAACTTTCTTTTACTTTAAGCTTTAATTTATCTGCGTAATGTTTATATGCATTTGAATTTTTTACGTATCCGTCTTTATCTTTTTCTACATCTACCGTAAAGTTTCTGCTTGCATCTATACCAATTGTATTTAATAGACAGTACAGTCCACTAAATCTTTTATAATCATAGTGTTTATTAACTAATATTACAGGTGTACCTAAAGCTAGGCAAGGCAAGGCACAGTGTAGTCTAGTTGTAACTACTAATTTTGCTTTAGCATAAAGATTTAAAAGATTTCTGGCTTTATTAAATCGTTCCTCATGTGTAGTGCTTTTTTTTAAAAATTCATGTCTTGTAAAAATTATATTTTTAAAATTATAATTTTTTAAATTTCTTAAATATTTATCTGCATCCGGATAATCACCAAACTTATAATCACAAAAAACAATATCATCAGTACGTTCGTTGTCTTCTAACTTATAGTCGATATCTAAAGTTGTTGTTAAACATCCTGAAAAATACGCACGTATTCCTTTGTTTATTAGAATAGCTTCAGTGTTAAAATCTCTGCACCCAATTGGTTCATATTTTTTTAGATAGTTTACTGCATCATTAGTAAGCTCTTCTTCATTGTTTATATGGAAAGAAACGTAAATGGGATCTATACTTTTATCTAAAACTTTATTACGTCTATTAAGAAAAAACCATCCATTCATAATAAGTTTAATATTGATGTTATCTTTGCCTTTGTAGTCTCCTAGTGAATCTCTAGGCATTAATACGTATTTAATATCTTTTGGTAAAAATTGTATTGCGGCTAGACTCTGTATGTAATCGCCCAAATTAACAACGTCAGGACAATAACCAGGAATATGATCATACTCATAGCACAAAATACCGTAGTGAAAATCGTTTGACGATTCGTTATTTTTACTAAAAGCAAATCTTGTATTTAATGAACTTATTAAAATTATAATAATTAATAAATTTTTAATAAATTTCTTTATCATGCACCATCACCTTATAATAAAAAACAGTACGCTAATGACTACTATTATTAGGCAACAAACTTAAACTTTTGAGCATTAGTACCATTACGCTCCCAAACATGAATATTTGTACCAGGCTTTGTCTCACTGTATCTCACATCTAAACAAAGTCCGTTGCACTTTGAAATAATATAGTAGTAGCCACTGTTATCGTCGTCTGCTTTTTTTATTAGCCACTTTTGTGCATCGGTTCCGTTTCTTTCGTATTGCCAAACATTTGTGCCAGTTTTTTTGCCGGAATATTCAACGTCTAAAACTTTACCAGAGCATAAAGACTCTATCTCATAATATCCTTCACCTACATATTTAACTCTAAATGTCTGAGCACAGGTTCCGTTATCTTCCCAAAGTTGAAGATTTCCACCATTTTCCTTAGATGAGTAAGTTATATCTAAAACTCTTTGATCGCTAAGCGCACTAACGATAGAGTATAGGCCATCTTTTAAAACGGGATTCCCATATACTATTTTTTCAGTGACTTTACGATATTTATCCCATAAAGAATAAAATTTGATATTTTGATTTTTCCAAGGTTTATTGCTACTTGCCCAATATATAATAACAGGATCTGTACGTACTCTTTTCCAGTCCTCGTCACTACAGCAATTTTGTAAAAAATCAGGTTTAGCTTTTTCGTAAACTGAAAAAGTATTAACTGTCATGTTATAAATAGGGCTTAGCAATTTTATTTTTCCATAACAAACTGCATTTATAACATCTTGATCAAACAAATAAACATTTTTTTTATCGACACCAGAAATATAATCACTAAATTTTTTCTCTATTTTATCCTTTCTCATTTTTTCTGAATTAATTAACAATACACCAGCATTTACATATTGTTCCATATTAGCTATTCCCAATTTTTTTACATAATCTTCCTTAAATTCTTGTGTTTGCATAGCACACATTCCTAACCCGATTACACCAGCAATATAATATTCATTAATATTCGTATTAAATAGTTCCCACAAATCTTTATTGACTACAGTATCTCCATCTATATAAAGAACTTTATCGTGTTTTGATAAAAGACTCGGCAAGTTTAATCTATAGTATGTAGGGGTTGTAATGTGCCCTCCAACTTGTACTCTGGAAAATCTATCCTTCATGTCTATTAAATTGACACTACAATCTGGGTAATGTTTTATTAATTTTCTAAAATTTTCTTTATTTTCACCAGTCACTTTACCAGAAAGCATAATATGGAATTCTAGCTTAGTATCTTCATTTTTATTTTCTAGCATAGAAGTCATAGAAACCAATGTTGGGTAAACATAATTGTCATCTGTAGCCATGGCGATGGGGATAACGTTTTTCGTTTGGTTTTGTGTAGAAATAACTTTGCTTGCTAGAACTAACTTATTTCCAACATTATTTCCAAAAACAAAAATCATAAAAAATACGTATGCTAACAGAATTTTAAATAAATTACCTAATTTAAAAAATGTTTTAAAAATAGTGTCCATATTTCCTCCTTAGCAACACTAGTTTAAAAAATAAAAATTATTTTATTTTTTAAAACTTTTAAATTGTATATCATTTCTACTAAAACTAAAGTACAATTAATAATTTTATATTAATTTTATCTAAAAGTAAAGTAAATGTTATCATGTTTTTTTCGTACAAACACACAAAACTCATTAAATAACTTCCCACTGACTCTTAATTTCATTAAAAAATTCTGACATTACTAAAACCAGATAGATAAAATAAACTCTATTAATTAAGAAAAGGTCGACCTAAAAAATTAAGTTAAGATTGCCACAAAAATTGGTTTTTATAATCTTTTTTACTGCAACGTTTGTGAAATATTCTTTGTTAATCTATCTAATTTTAGTACTGCCAAAACTCAATTCCCGATTTGGCAACGTATACGACTAATTCTTTTAATTTGCAAAAAACATTGGTTTGCATTCAAAAAATACAGAAACTAAAAAACGTTTGTACGAATATTTAACTCTTTTAGTTGATCCTTGCTAACCTCAGAAGGTGCATTACTCATTAAGTCTGCGCTACTTTGAACTTTCGGAAATGCAATGACATCTCTAATGTTTTTTCTTTTTAGCATTAGCATGCACAGTCTGTCCAGACCTATAGCAATTCCGCCATGTGGTGGAACTCCGTAATTAAAAGCATTAACTAAAAATCCAAACCTATTTTCTATTTCAGATTTACTAAAGCCCAATAAATTAAAAATTTTATTCTGAAGATCTAAATTGTTTATTCTAATGGATCCACCACCTAATTCAAAACCATTTAGAACTATGTCGTAAGTGTCTGAAAGTACACTTAATGGATCTGAATCCAGCTTTTCTACATCCTCCTTTTTAGGACTCGTAAACGGGTGATGTACTGCAATATAACGATTCTCTTCTTTACTAAACTCAAGCAGAGGAAAGTCTGTTACCCATAAAAAATTAAACTTACTTTCATCTATCAGTTTAAAATCATCTGCAATTTTAACTCTTAGAGTCCCTAGAGCTTGTTTTACAGAATTTGAATTACTACTAGCTACAATAAAAGCAATATCTCCATTTTTTAAGTCTAACTTTTCTCTAGTAGATTTAATCTCGTCTTCAGTTAAATATTTTTCGAATGAAGAACTACTAGTTCCATCACTTAAAACTTTTACAAAAGAAAAACAGTTAACAGGAGTATTTTCTTTCATAAAATTATTTAAAGCATCTATTTGTTTTCTAGAAATCTTTTCACTTAAATTTTTTGCATTTATTCCAAAAACTACACCACCAGAAATTACTGCATCGTTAAAAATTTTAAAATTAGAATTTTTAAAAATTGACGTAAGGTCAATTAATTTTAAATCATAACGAGTATCCGGTTTATCTGTACCGTAAATATTAATAGCATCTTTATAAGTTAATCTCTTAAATGGTATATTTACTTCTATTCCTAAAATTTCTTTAAAAAGTGCCTCTATAAAATTTTCCATTAAGTTAATTATATTTTCGCTATTTACAAAAGACATCTCCAAATCCATCTGAGTAAACTCCGGCTGACGATCTGCTCTTAAATCTTCATCTCGAAAGCATCTAGCAATCTGGAAATATCTATCAAAGCCTGAAATCATTAAAAGCTGCTTGTACAATTGAGGAGATTGCGGTAGTGCAAAGAATTTACCACTAAACACCCTGGATGGAACTAAATAGTCTCTAGCACCCTCCGGAGTAGATTTAATAAGTATAGGTGTTTCTATTTCTAAAAAACCACTATAGTCAAAGAAATCTCGGGCAAATTTTACTATTTTATGACGCATCTTTATGCTATTTTGTAAAGATGGTCTTCTAAGATCTAAATAACGATATTTGAGTCTAAGTTCTTCTCCTGCAGTCGTATTATCCTCTATTTCGAAAGGCGTCGTCTGTGCTTTTGAAAGTATACTTAGATTGTTTACTAAAATCTCTATATTACCAGTTTTTATATTTTTATTTATAGAACTCCTTTTTCTTACTACCCCTTTAGCAGAAATTACGTACTCTGACCGTAATTTAAGAGCTGTATTAAAAATATCTTTATTTGTGGTTTCATCAAAAACTAGCTGTACTACACCGGAACGATCTCTTATGTTAACAAAAATAAGGTTTCCAAGATTTCTAACATTGTTAACCCACCCATAGACTGTAACCTCTTCATTTATATATTTTTCGTCAATTTCGTTACAATATATACTTTTTTTAAATTCATTTTTTGCTCTAATTTCCATAAAAATTACCTTTTTCATACACGTTTAAAAAACAGACACAGCAAGTATTTTATCTAAACGTATGATTTAATTAAAGTTAATATTTTAAAATGCGGTGCTAAAAGCAGATAGATATTTTAAATTATATAACATGTAAAAAGGAGGGGTTTAAAGTATATTTTAACAAAAACTGCATATTCCCGATAAACGGACGAAGTTGTTGCCTCGCTACTAATTTAATTCGGTCTATACAAAAAAATCTAATATTAGTTGAAAATTAAATTTATCTGTTTATGAGTAGTAATTCAATATTATCTATGCACTTTTAGCATTGCCACTGTTACTAAAAAAATTGATTTTTTTAATGAACCTTTTTTTCGTAATGTTAATAGGGTTTTACTTGTTAATCTACCTGCTTTTAGCACTGCTATAAACAAAGAAAACTTAATAGATAGACTGAGTACTTGCCCCTTCAGAGATATTAAATCTAAAAAAATAAGCAAAAGTTGTTACCAGAAAATTAGTTTTCAAATTCTCCTTTATTTTGAGTTTCACAAAAGGTTATTCGTTTGTATATATTTTTTTAACTGTCGTAAGACGATGGCTAAAATATAAGTAGAGTGAAAACTATAGTGTTAAGGATTATTATATTTATAAAAAATCCTTTGTTAAATATATATTTCTCACACAACTTAAAGAGTAGTCGGACTTACTACTCCTTTACTATGTTCTTAAGCTTTTTAGCTACTTTATTAAAATGCGCAATATACACGAGTTTGTCACTCATTTATTGTAACTTTCATCTATTAAAACAGAATACTAAAACAAGAAAATTACCTTCCAGTTGACCCAAGTCCACCAGTGCCACGGAGTGTATCGTGTAGTGCCTCTACCACTTTGAAATGAACACTTTCTGTTTTAAAAAATAGAAGCTGAGCCACCTTGTCGCCGGGACTAATTTGATAGTCAGCACATCCACAATTCCTAAGACCAACTATTATTTCACCTCTAAAGTCACTATCTATTACACCAATACTATTTGCTAAAACTACACCTTTATTAATACTAAGCCCACTTCTGGGCAATAAAAATGCTACGTAATCATTACTTGTTAGCTCAATAGCTATTCCACTTGGTATTTTCTTGGTAGTATTTTTAGCTAATATAATACTCTCTTCTATTGCTGCAAAAATATCAAACCCAGCAGAGCCAGACGTAGACTTGCTTGGAACTTTTGCACAATTTCTAAGTTTTTTTACTAATACATTCGTTTTTATATCATTCATTTACTAATACCTTGATTGAAACAATACACATAGACATTTTAGCATAAACTTCATATGTATTTATTAAAAAACATTTTGGTGACAATAAGTCAGAAAGTCACAATTATTCGAAATTAATTTTAAAAAAATAAAAAAATTTATAAAGTTTAAGAAAATCCAAAATTCAATTAAATTTTTGCACAAAGATAATGCTAAGAATGAAATTATTTATGTAAAATTATTGTAGTTATTTTAGCAGACTATAAAGAAAGCAAAATTTAATATAATTGATAATTTGTATTTAATTTAAATAAAATAATATTTAGTATTTATTTTTAAAAAATAAAATGAAATATTTTAGATATAAAGAAATTAAAAATAAGCTAAAAATGGAAGTGATAATTTATTTTACATAAAAAATAAACAGACTCTTTTTAATTAATAGAAAAATAATCCGAAACTATAAAATAGTTTTATTTTTAACTTTAATTAAGTTTCAAATTGTATAAATCAACAAATAGATATATTTCGGAATATATCTTCTAAGAAGAGATACTTTAAATAATTTACTCAGGATATGCAAAGGGGGAAAATATAAGTGCGGTGTAGAATTACAGATATAAAAAATAGAGAAGTAATTCATGTAAAAACAGGTGCACGACTTGGCTTTGTAAATGATTTTGAAATAGAAACAAGTTCTGCAACACTTCTTGGGATAATTATATTTGGACGTCTAAAATGTTTTGGTCTTTTTGGTAGAGAAGAAGATATTGTGATTAGATGGGATGAGATAAAAGTAATGGGAGAAGATACAATTTTGGTGGATTGCAGTATGAAACCTAAGAAAAGAAAGAAAAAAAGATTTTTTCCATTTTCTTTTGGGGGATCATAAATAATTGTGTTATAAATTGACAGGTTATTCTTTAGTGTGAGACATAAATACAAAAAAGTATAAATACCAAAATTGCAATTATGTTAAGTACCGCAAAAATAAACTCTTTGTTTGTTTTTAAAAGTAAGCTTTTTTGCAAACCGGGTTAAGTAGTAGGCATAATAATTCATTCACAAGTTTGAAATATTGAATATAAATAGACTTTTTTGCGAATCAATAGGATCATGCTTTGTCATATATACGTTTCTAAAAATACCTCTACCTTATTTTTATATCTATTTTCTTTTGTTGCTATGCACTTTAACATTTATAAATTTATATATTAAGCTTTAGTTAAATTAAAGTTTGTGTTTTAATGTAATAGTTATGATACGAACTTTGAATAAGTCGAAATTTAAACTAGAAGATATTCTAACATTAAGTGAAAATAATAAAATCCCATTTAATGTTGAGGCAGAGCAGGCTGTGCTAGGGTCTATATTGCTAGATTATCACTGCCTTGATGATGTAGCAGAAATATTACCATCTTGTGAATATTTTTATATGGAAAATCATAAAGCTATTTACTCAGTAATAATGGAAATGTACGCTCTAAATAGACCAATAGACTTTGTTACTGTTTTTGAAAAGCTGAAATTTTTAAATGTTTTTGAAGATCAAACAGAAATTAAGTCCTACTTAATGGGGCTTTTGCAATTAGTACCGTCTATTTCTAGTGCTAGTAATTATGCAAATATTGTAAAAGACAATTATAACGTGAGGGTACTGATTTTAGCCGCAAAAGAGATAATAAATGAATCATCGGAGGGTATAAGCGATTCTTCACTGCTTTTAGATTCAGCTGAGCAGAAGATTTTCGATATTAGACAAGGCAATGAAGTAAAAGGATTAATTAAGATAAATGAATCTATAATTGAAACCTTTGATAGACTTGATGCTTTAAACTCGGATGAAAAGAGCATTTATAAAAGCATACCAACGGGAATAAAAGATTTGGACCGCACTATCACTGGACTAAATCGTTCAGATTTAATTTTACTTGCCGCACGCCCAGGCATGGGAAAAACTAGTTTTGCTTTGAATATAGCAAAAAATGCAGCTTTAAAAGAAAAGAATAAAGTTGCGTTCTTTTCGCTAGAAATGACTAGGGAACAGCTAACTTCTAGGCTTCTTTCCAATGAATCCAATGTGCACGGCACGAAGTTAAAAACAGGACATTTAAAAGACGACGAGTGGATTCGACTAATTGAGGCCGGTGATACTCTTTCTAGAATAGAGTTATATTTAGACGACACTCCTGGAATTACTGTACAGCAAATGAAAGCAAAACTTAGAAGACTTAGAAATGTAGATTTAGTATTAATAGATTATTTGCAACTTATGTCTAGCTCCAGAAAAATAGATAACAGAGTTCAGGAAGTTTCTGATATTACAAGGAATCTTAAATGTATGGCAAAAGAATTAAATGTTCCTGTAGTTTTGCTTTCGCAGCTTTCTCGTGCAAGCGAGCAAAGAACTGAACATAGACCTCTTCTTTCAGATTTAAGAGATTCTGGTTCTATAGAACAAGACGCAGACATTGTCCTTTTCCTTTATAGAGAAGACTACTACAATAATGCAAGCGAAATAATTGATGAAAATGCCAATAAAAATACTGGTGAATGCATTGTTGCAAAAAATCGACATGGTGAAACAAGGACAGTACCATTATACTGGGAAGGTGAGTTTATGCGTTTTACTGGAGTAGATAACATAAACAGAGATACACCGTTTTAATATAATGCTTTTTATCAGCAAAAGAGTGTAAATAATTAATACGCAGCGATTTTTACTTTGAAATTTGGAATTCCCCTTTAATTTACATTTATTTTAACGTGTAGATTAGTCTTATTGGGGTATGTTTATGTAAAAGTTGGTCAAAAACAAGTTTAAAACTTGTGTGAACAAATACCAAAAAAGGCGGTGCTAAAAACAGGTTAGATCAACAAATAACATCTTATGTACATCAAATTTAAAAAATTTCAAAAACCAATTTTTCATTAATAACCTCAACTTAACTTTCTATTTTGAATACCTCTAAAAAGGCAAAATATCAATCTATCTATTTGGATTTAGCACCGCCACCAAACACCATTAGCGACTCATTTCTTTAAGACTCCTTTCTATATTACGCTTAGAGTCTCTTTCTGCCATAGTGCGGCGTTTGTCGTAAAGCTTTTTACCTTTGCATACTCCAACTTGTACCTTAACTAATGAGCACTTAAAGTATAAGGACAGTGGAACTAGTGTGTATCCATCTTTTTTTACTAAACCAAACAAACGCAAAATTTGATTCTTATGAAGTAAAAGTCTCCTTGGTCTAACAGGGTCTTTATTAAAAATGTTACCTTTTTCGTATGGCGAAATATGCATTTTGTGTACTAGTAATTCCATAGTTTTTTCAGAAACAGAACACCATGAATCTTTTAAATTTACTCTACCTTGCCTTATAGACTTAACTTCCGTACCAAAAAGTTCAATACCAGATTCCAGTTTCTCTAAAATATTGTAATTATGATACGCTTTCTTATTCTGTGCTATTGTCTTAAAAAGTAGATCTTTACTATTCACTTCGTCACCTATTAGGTTATGTTAGGAGTTAAAAAGTACCATTTTAATTAACATAAAAATATTTTCACACCATTTTTTTTTTTTATCAAGATAAAAAAATTGACAGTGCTAAAAGTAGGCAGATTAACAAATAACACTTTACGCACACCAAAGTAAAAAAATTCCAAAAACTAATTTTCCAGTAACTGTTTCCACTTAATTTTCTTTTTTGAATACTATCCCAAATAAACAAAATATCAAACTATCTATCAATATTTAGCATTGCCTTTTTTGCCTAACTAATATTGACGCTTATCATGTGTTTTATTTATGATTAATTTAATCAGTTAGCTTTTATTTTATATATATTTAATGTTAAAATCGGAGTTAATTTAGAATTGCAATAAAAAAGTGAGCCTGTTTTGTATAAAAATAAAATCTTATACTTAATTTGTTTTTAAAAGGATTTAGATATTAAGATGAAATTATCTTTTAATTGGCTAAAAGAGTACGTGAATTTGGACAATATATCTGTTAAAGATTTCTGTACCAATATGACTATGACAGGTTCTAAAGTTGAAACATATGAATCTGTAGGTATTGAGTGCGAAAAAGTAGTAACAGGAAAAGTATTAAGCATAGAAAAACATCCGGATGCAGAGAAATTAGTTATATGTAAATTGGATGTAACTGAGAATTTTGGCGGTATTTTGCAGATAGTAACTGGTGCTAAAAATTTAAAGGTGGGAGATATTGTACCAGTAGCGCTGCATGGGGCTAGTTTGCCGAATAATATAAAGATTAAAAAATCTAATTTAAGAGGCATAAAAAGCGAAGGAATGATGTGTTCTTTGGGAGAACTTGGATTAAATAGAGAAGGAATGTTTAAAGATGCTGTAGAAGATGGTATTTTTGTGCTACCAAGTGATACAGAAATTGGTAAAGATATAAAAGAAGTCCTTAAAATGGATGATTATTTAATTGATTTTGAAATAACTCCAAACAGACCAGATTGTCTTTCAGTTATTGGATTAGCTAGAGAGGCAGCTGCAACTTTTGACAAGGATCTAATTTTAAAAGAAGAGACAAAAGAAAGTTTCGGCATTGATGATCTAACTATAAATTTTAAATTAAACTTAGAAAACTCAGAGCTTTGTCCATATTACAGTGCAAAAGTTATAAAAGGGGTAAAGCTAGGAAAATCTCCAGATTTTATAAAAAAAAGACTAAATTTAATGGGTGTTAAGTCTATAAACAATGTTGTTGATATTACCAATTATGTAATGCTGGAGTATGGTCAGCCACTGCACGCTTTTGACTTTTCTAAAATTAATGGAAACACAATAAATATAAGAACTGCCAATGAAGATGAAAAATTGACAATTTTGGATGGTACTGAACTTAATTTAAACAGTAGTGATCTAGTTATTGCCGATGAAAATTCGCCTATAGCATTAGCTGGCATCATGGGAGGTTTAGCAAGTGGTATAAGCTCTGAAACTATCGATATAGTCTTAGAGTCTGCTAATTTTGATGCCGTTAATATTCGTAGATCTTCAAAATTTCATAATATTAGAACGGAGGCATCATCAAGATATGAAAAAGGACTACCGGTAGAAAATTGTAAATTAGCTATTAAAAGGGCTTGTAGTCTTATTAAAAAATATTGTTCTAGTGAAAATACTAGTTTTAGCAAAACTTTTGAGTGTGGGAAAAGCGATAGTGAAATTGTAAAAATAAATCTTGACTCTGGATTTATAAATAAGTTTTTGAATACCAGTTTTAGTGATTCTTATATAGAGAAAGTTTTAAAAAGCCTTGGGTTTATTTTAGAAAAAAATGAAGTAGTAGTTCCTTTTTATAGGAAGGATATAGGAAATAAATATGATATTGCTGAAGAAATGGCTAGAATTTACGGTTACAACAATATAAAATCTACAATGCTCAAAGGAACACATTTTAGTAAAAGTTCAGATTATTTGAATTTTAAAAATAAGATTAGTTCTTTAATGTTAGCATTAGGTGCAAGTGAAACAGTAACTTTTCCTTTTGAGAATCCTGATTTTTATAAAAAAATGTTATTAGATGAAAAAGATTTTTCTGAAAACTCAATAAAGATTAAAAATCCTTTGGGTCTCGAAACTAGCTTAATGAGAGTATTTGCGGAATCTTCTATGCTTAAAATTTTAACTAGTAATTTAAGCTACGGCAACAAGGAGGTAAATTTTTTTGAAATTTCCAAAGAGTACGTAAAAAATCTAGACAAGGCAAAGTTACCAGAGGAAAAAGAAAAATTAGTAGCTGCTTTTTGTGGAGAAAATGTGGATTTTTTCTATGTTAAGGGTATTTTAGAAGAGCTTTTTATAAAACTTAGGTTAGGGGATTCAATTGTCTTTGAAAGTATTGATGAAGTGGTGTACTGCCATCCAGGAATTTGTGCCAGTATAAAAACAAGAAGTGGTTTAAATTTAGGGTATCTTGGTAAGTTGCATCCATTAGTTTGTAAAAATTATGAACTTAGCGAGAATGTTTTTTTATTTAAACTAGACATAAAAAAAATATTTAAGTGTAAAAATGAAAACATCAAATATAAACCACTGTCTCATTACCCTGCCGTTGAAAGAGATATATCTTTAGTATGCGATGAGAGCGTTACTGCACTAATGTTGGAAAATATTATAAAAGCTTCAGCAGGACCGAGTTTGGAGTCACTAACCCTTTTTGATATTTATCGTGGAAACCAAATAGAAAGTGATAAAAAAAGCATGGCATTTAAATTGGTTTTCAAAGATAAAAGCAAAACTTTAAAAGAAGAAACGGTAGAAAACAGTATTAAAAACATAAGGATAGAATTGGAAAAGAAAAACGTGCAGTTTAGAAGCTGTTAATGCTGTGCAAAAAGTAAGTAGATATTTGCTACTAAAATGTAAAGAATATGAATATGTGGAAGACGTGCTCAACCCATCCTAGTAAATGAGTATTCCTCCAGAGGCATTTAGATCAAAAGTCAAGCGAAAATTGCTAATAAAAAATTGATACCCTGGATTTTCTCAATGCGATGTTTATAAGTTAGTTAATCAACATACTTTTAGCACTACCTACTATAAACCTCGGGGCCCCCACAGAAAAGCAACACCTAAACAACACTGAACAATCTACATTCTAAACATGCAAAGCATTATTTAAATTAAATGTTCATAAACCTAGTAATACCAATATCGTCCAAACCTAACTAAAAGAACAAAAAACGTAAAAAATTAAAAAATTACTCCGATTCTTTATCAATATCGTCGGGCTCACAAGAGTTATTTTGACATTCAGTTTCATCACCACAATTGCATACAGGTTCACAATTACAACAATATTCACTGGAACTACTTTTGTACAAATCATCAGAACAATTATTGCAAGGAGCACAAGAATCCATTTTGTTACAGAATTCATCATCATTTAGAACATCACAATAGCAATTAATATCACAACTGTCATTTATTTCTTCAAGTTTGGTCTTTAATCTACTGATTTCACATTTGCTAGAATCAATCAAATTACAAATATGTTGCATTTTATTATTTGGTACATCCCTTAGCTCAGAATAATAATGTTTACCCAAAGCAATATAACTTTTAATTAAGTTATTAGTTTCTTTTTTTATGTAACGTTTTATTCTATTAGTCTTAACAAATTTTTTCTTTTTCTCTGAAATAAAATCTATAGCTCCGTTAATTGCTTCACCAATTCCATTTAAAATACTCACAAAAAAATCCTCCTCACACTCATACTGGACCTTTTTATTATTTCACAATAATTGAAACAAATCAAATAGCGATACTCAATTATTATATCCATAAAAAAATATTTTATGTAGAATCAAGAATAGTCTCATTACTTTTGGGATTTAATCAATAAATCCTCGTATTCGTTTGGGAACAACTCTTTTGCACTTAAGTTAAAGTCTTCTACAATTTCTTTAGCATCTTCACTTTCTTGAGATTTAATTTTTTCTAAAATGTGGTCTCTCAATTTTTTGAATTCTTCTAATTTTGTCGCTTGTTCTGGCTTGAAGCTTTTACCAAAAACCTCTTTAATATAGGTGTCTTTAATTTTTAAGCTTTTAAAACAATCCTTCAGATAATTTACTACATTTTTATCATTAGACCTAATAGAATTAATAATTTTTGGAATTTGTGAATAGAGATTTATCCTTTGTAATTGTTGCCCAGTTAAAAGCGAAAACTGTTGTTCTCTTTTAGTCAATAGACGAAGCAATTCACAATTATATACAATTTTTCTATAATCCGTATCATCAATATCACGAAAAGAAGGAAGCATTTCATGTAACACTTCGCACAAAAAGTCTAATGATATACACTTGCCAACGTTTGTGGTATTATCCGTCATTGTTATCAATATTTTATCATTTTTTTATTCATTCTTAATTCTAAGTTCTCTAAGTTAACTAAAATTTTCGCATATAGCACAAGTATTTCTGACAACTTTTTATACAAATCATCGATATCGTCACATTTCTCTTTTAATTTTTCTCTTATTCTAGATACTTCAGAAGGTATTACAACTCCTTTAAACTCATCATTATACTCTTTTAGAGTATTTTTATATTCATTCCATAAATTAGCTACATATCCATCCCAGATATCGTATAATTCTTCGTTATTAAAATTACTAAGTTTAATCATTAAATAACTAACAACAGAAAAAATAGCATTTTTTAATTTATTAAATATTGAATTTTTAAAATTTAATAAAATATTAAGAGCTTTACTAGGTTTCTTTATATCTTTGCTTTCATTATTGGCAGAAACTAAACTTGTACTAACATTTATTGCAACGCCAAGCGATGCTGCTCCAAACAGTAACGCGGCTTTTTGTCTTCTAATGTTCATTTAGCTACACTCCTTCTCTCGCATCGTTAGGTTTATTATATCATTATTATTATAAAAAATCAATAAAAATAAACCAAAACATATTATTGAATTTAGTAGTTTTTTATTTATTGATTTAATGTTTATTAGTTTTTATGTTAAAATGACTCAAATACCCGCCCGTAGCGCAGCTGGATAGCGCACCAGATTCCGATTCTGAGGGTCGGGGGTTCGAATCCCTCCGGGCGGGCCATTGTGTAGACAATTTATTTAAAGTCCGAATAATTTTATCTAATATCCACCCTTATGTTGAATGATAGGACCAAAATAAAAGGATAATATAAAATTACAATTTATGAACAAAAGAACCAAATTTTCAATCATTCTGTAATTTTTTTGAAAGACAGTAAGTATTCGTTTTAAACCGAGTTAAGTATTGATGGAACAAACGCTTTAATGCTCAATTGAATGCACTGTGGACATTTTCTGATTTAGCTGTGCTAAGTAAGTCCTAATAGTTTGATATTTTATCTCTTTAGAATTATTCAAAATAAAAAATCAAGTGGAGATTGTTACTAAAAATTGGTTTTTGGAATATTTTTTACTTTGGTGTGCATGAGTATTTATTAATTTTTACCTACTTTTGGCAATGCTCCTATATCACTTCATTTTATAATTTAGAATATACGTTTACTTTTAGCATTGCCCATGATAAATAGTGCTAAGACTTAATCAATATACTAAAAATTTGTTACTTCAGAGATGTTTAATATAAAAAATTAGCAAATTATTGTCACTAAAAAATTAGTTTTTTAGCGGAAGTGATAAAAACATATAGATATGTTAAAATATCGAGTATGAAGAGAGTAAAAAAATGTCCAAAATGTGGATCGATAAGAAAAGTTAAAAATGGATTTAATGAAGGTGAGCAGCGATAGAAAACTCGAAATTACTAAGTATTCAATTTTTATGTTCGAGAAGCATAATTTTGTGTTATCAATGAATTTTCAGCGCTATCTCTTTTGCAGTAATATTGAAAAAATGTTATTGTTGATTTATGCTTTTTTACTGTCCTTGAATAAGTAATCATGATTTTTTTACACAGAGAATTTTAGAAAGCTTATGTATAATTTTTTCCTTTTACTTCCCACACACTGCATCTGTTTAAATTTTTGTACTTATTGCACTTATGGGCTTTTAACCAAGTTGAGCATTAAAAAATGGGTCGATTAACAAATAATGTCTTATTAACATCACATATCTAAAGACTATTTTTTGTAGCAGTCTCCACAAAAACTAACTAATATTTTATTTTGACCACCTCTTAAATACACAAAGTATCAACCTATCTATTAGGACTTAGCTTACCCTATTTGACAGTTTATTAAAATAAAGTTAACATTAAACAGGTTTCCGTAGCTCAGCTGGATAGAGCGATCGCCTCCTAAGCGATAGGTCGGGTGTTCAAATCACCTCGGGAACACCATATTTGGCTCTAAGTTTTAGTAAAGGGAAAATAATATGAAAACCATGATTCTATTAAGTGGTGGAATAGACAGTAGTGTTTGCCTAGCACTTGCAGTTAAAAAATACGGCAATGAAAATGTGCTAGCACTAAATGTTTTTTATGGACAAAGGCATAGTAAAGAAACCGAGGCTGCTAAGAATATTGCAAATTTTTATAATGTGCGTATATTAACTTTAGATTTATCCAAATTGTTTATTGGTTGTAAATCATGTTCTTTATTGGTAGGTGAAACTGAAAATAATATTTCAACTGGGAGCTACAATGAACAAATGAAAAAATCTGCAATTCCTGACACTTATGTCCCATTTAGGAATGGAGTTTTTCTTTCTTTAGCTGCATCTATTGCAATATCTAATAGTTGCGGCAAAATATGTTACGGAGCACATTTAGATGACGTAATGAACGCGAGTATATACCCCGATTGTAGCTCTTTTTTTCACAATACATTTTCGGAAGCAATACATGTTGGCAGCGGGGGCAGGTTGAGTATTCTAGCACCGTTTATTAATAAATCAAAGTCATATATTGTGCATGAAGGATTAAAATTTAATGTACCTTTTAAATTAACTTGGAGCTGCTATGCAGGAAGAGAAAAAGCGTGCGGAAAATGCGCAACGTGTTTAGATAGGAAGTTAGCATTTGCTTCAAATGGTGTAGAGGATCCAATCGATTATGAACAGTAAAGTCCAGATATGTTAACGGCGCTAAAAAGTAGGTTGATTGACGTCTGAAAATCGTGGCGAAAATTTTTTTACTAAACAACCTTCGCTTAATATTTTAGCTTTGCTACCTATGTAGAGACGAAGTTTCAGTTTAGCTATTAGGTTTTAGTACTTTTTTATAAGAAAAAGTGCTTGTAAATTTATGAAAGTACTTTGCAGGCAGTGCTAAAAGCAGGTAGATAGTTTAAAATTATAGAATATTGAAAAGAGTAGACTCAAAATCTTGTACTTTCGAGCGTGGAAATCGGTTGTTGCCACGTTATGCACGGAGAAACTTAAAACCAATCAAAGAATCCTTATATTATTGAAAATTCAGTTTTTCTTATTAAGCGCAATCTCTTGTCTTCTATTCGGTTTTAGTATTGCCACTTTATTCAAGCTTATTTTTAATTTGTAAATTCGAACTTATTTTAGTTATTTAACAATTTATTTTGTTACACTTTAAATTTATGCTTAAACTTGAAAATATAAAAAATAATAAACTCAATTAGCTAAAATAATAGAAAGGTATAGTATTTATATTCATTTTTTGCATTAAATTTTTTGATTTAAAAAACATAATTTAAACATTATTTTATATAATATATTCTTCAAACTTAAAAACTTTTATTTTCCTAACTTAATTTGTTTTTTGACGTTTATTTAAAGCTTTTATTTTTTTTTTTATATTTATTTTTATTAAAAATTTTGAAATAATAACCCTTGCAATATATATTTTACAGTGATAGAATTAGCTAGTGAGTATTTTTAGAGGGTTGTTTTTGGCCTTTATTGATTGCACCTTTTGGTGTGCAGACAGGTGGGCGCATCTCGGTTTAGTGTCGTGAAATATGTCAGGCGGGGAACCGAGCAGCATTAAGCGTTTAGCTAGAGGCGAGGTTTGTTGTTCTGTCTGTCTGTACACTTGAAGGTGTAATTTTTTGCTAAGTTTTGATTTGCCATCGTTATTGTTGAGTTCATAATAGAATGACTATAAGTATTGTGTTTTTTGTAATTTTAAAAAAATAAATTAAATTATGAATAAATTCTTTATAATTCTAAAAAGAGGAATTTTTTAGTTAGTGCTTAAACTGGATTCATTATGTATCAATGTGTTTAGATCTATTATTGCTAGGTATTTAAGTGTTATCTCTTTTATCATTTTAAAGACAAGGCTAAAATAATTTATGGTAAAATTAAAATTTAGAGATCTTTTCTGTATAAATAGATTTAGCGCCATTATATTTAGGCATTTGGATGTTGTTTTTTGTTGTTATATAAACAAAGTTCGAGTAATTACAATAAATTTAAATTTGACTGATTTTAAAAAATTTCTAAAAAAATGTAATAAAGCTCTTTCTACAGCAGTGCTAAAAATGCATAGATAACACAACCGTGCTTATTAAAAATAAAAATTGAATAATTATTAATTCGGGATCTTTATCTCTGCTTACCTTCATTAAATCCATTTTAAACTTTTTTATTAACCCATATTTTGGGTACCCATTTACTTTTACCAGACCATATACTTTAACACTTCCATCAGATTTTAGCACCGTTCTTTCTATTAGGGAATTTTACCTTGTTTTATATAGGAAATTAAGTTTGTTACTTTTTGCTTTTGTGACTACATCTGTAATTTTTACTTAAATAATTTTTAATGACTTTTATATATTTTATATTTTTTATACTTTCTAGCTATTTTTTAATTCATATCTTTTATTATTTACTCTTTATAATTGAGTAAAAGATTTTACCATATAGTAGCCAAACCTTTTACTTTAAAGGACTTAGAATAATAAATTTTTAAAAAGTAAAATTACTAAACCTTAACTTCGCATTTTTTTATTTTATTTTTTAGAAATTTTTTAAAATAACAAAAATCAAAAATATCCAACAATTTTAAAATTAAAATTCCAAATATTAAAGAAAAAAGAGATGTTAGCCATATAGTTGGTAAAACACTAAATGATGTACTTGATCCGTGTTGCTTCCTTAAAGAAATTAAAATATTTGGCATAAGCTGTATATTAGATATATTCAATATTATAAACGTGTTAAGGATATTGTTTTTCTTATTTGCATTAATATCTAACCTTTCTATTTTACTAACAGTATCTATTGCGAACGGGGTAACAGCATTGCTAAGTCCTAAAAAATTTGCAGTAGCCGTTATACACATGGAATTTACTAAGTTTTTATTTTCTTTAAGTTTAAGATCCGGAAACAATATTTTTATTATAGGTTTTAATAATTTACTTATTAATATATCGAATCTAGCCTTTTGTACTATTTTAATCATTCCGGTCCAAAAAGACATAATTCCAGCTATGGAAATTAAAAAATCTAAACTCATTTTGCATCCAACTAAAATGGAACTAGCAGTTAATTCAGTCCTATTTGTAAAAATTCCGCATACAATACTTAAAATTATTAAAAATGACCATAAAAAATTTAACATTAATTTCTCCTCGTCTGAAGTTAGCAAATAAAAATATTTTAATTTTAATATTTTGTATATTTTGATCAATCAATTTATACAGTAAAAGTTGTAACTTAAATTATTAATTTTTTTATTTGACCTTGCTAATTGACATCTTTTACTTGTGTAGCTATAAATAATATGAAAATAGTAAATTTTCTTAACGCTAAAAAAGAGGTCAATAAATATATATGAAAGCGACGGGTGTAGTAAGACCAGTAGATGGTCTTGGTAGGTTAGTATTACCTATAGAGCTTAGAAGAAAAATGGATATAAATAATGGAGATTTATTAGAAATATTTGTAGATAAAGAGATTATTGTATTAAAAAAGTATAAAAAATCTTGTGCTTTTTGTGGAGTACAAGAAAATATCGTTGAGTTTAAAGAAAATTATATATGTAATAATTGCTTGAAAAATATCAAAAAAATTTATTAATATTTTTTGTACTAGATTTATTTTTTTGATTTTAGTTTTTATAAATTAATTGTCAAAAAAGGACAGTGCTAAAAGTAGGTAGATTTGTCAAAATGTATGGGAAATTTTTGCCTAAAATGGCTGTTAGTAAAAAAGCTAAGAATGAATTTAATAGATAGGGAAGTTATTTGTGGAAGGTCTGCGGTTATAATTACAAGAACAAATATAATTAAATAAATACAAAAAATTGAGATTATGAGAAATAATTAAAAGATTTTTCCATCACTTTTAAATATAGACACTATATATTAATTTTTAACAATTCCACAACATTCTTAAAAAGAGAGACGACATCCCCTACTTATATTAAACTTACGTTTATTACAAACAATAACTAAATTGAACCGTTATTTAAATTTATTTCTATTTCCTTAAAAATCTTTTCGCAAACATTTAAAACTGCTAGTTTGCTTATATTTTTGCTATATTTTTTTATAAGATCTTTATTTAAGATTAATTTTTCTACAAGATTTATTAAACTTTCTTCGGTTAAATCTTTTTCCTGTAACATAACTGCAGCATCTCTTTTTACTAGTGCCATTGCATTATAATATTGATGATTTGCCGTAACATTTGGTGACGGTATTAATATTGAAGCTTTACCTTGAACTGCTAGCTCCGAAAGACTAATCGCACCTGCACGGCAAATTACTAAATCTGCACTTGAAAGACATATTGGCATATTATTTAAATACTCTTTAATATACAAATTCGGATATTTTTTTAAGTTTATGCCTATTTTTTCAAGTTCTGGAATAAACCATTTTCCATATTTACCGTACGCATGAATGTGCTGAATATCTCTATTACTTCTATTAAATTTTAAAATTAGCTCTAAAATTGCCCTATTGATTTTTTCAGCACCTAAGCTTCCACCAAAAGACAAAATTGTAAATTTTTTACTATTTAAATTTAAAATTTTTCTGGATGTACTTTTAACAGAAGTAATTATATCTTCTCTGACGGGGTTACCAGTAAATTTTGTTTTCGTGTTTTTGTTTAAATATTTTTTTGCATCTTGCATCCCTAAAAAAACGCATTTTGCTTTTTTTGCTAATAATTTAGTCGTCATACCTGGAAAAGCATTTTGTTCATGTATAAAAATTGGTATTCCCATATTCGTAGCTTGCCACAATACAGGCCCGCTAACATAACCACCAGTGCCTATACAAAAATCTGGTCTGAATTCATTCAGTATTTTTTTCGATTCTAGAATCGATACAATCAATTTCTTTGCCGTTAAAATGTTATGTTTTAATCCTTTAAAATTTAATTTTCTGCTAAAACCTGATATATCTATTCCATAAAAATTAATACTTTCTTTTTTTACCAAATTTTCTTCCATAGATTCTTTATTGCCGATGTAAAGAATTTCTACTTTTGGATTTATTTTTTTCACATAGTTGGCAATAGAAATTGCTGGATAAATATGTCCTGCCGTCCCTCCACCTGCAAATAAAACCTTCACGCCTTAAATTTTTGCCCTTTCAAAAACTTTTTTTAACTTAATAATTTAATTATATTAAAAATATTTTTGAAATTATTTAATAAATAAAAATAAACCGCCCTGGCTAAACACTAACCAAACAGCGGCATAAAAAGTACAACTTGGCAAAAACTTCAAAACAAAACACTAACTTAACGCTTTTTGCCAACCTTTTTCCATCAACAATTTTGACAATAATTTTGACGCTTCTTTATAATCAAGCTTAAGATCCTCAAAACCCCAACCATATTTAGGATTCTCTTTACTAAAATACCTTCCGTACATATTTTGCCATTCTTTATCAGACATACTATCCGAAGTCACACGCTTAACGAGATCTGGAAAACGAATTTCTTCAGAATTAAAAGAATTATTGCTAAGAAAATCCCTAAGTTCTGAATTACTATTAAACACCCGCAGCGGAGTACCACTTTGATCAAGCAGGAGACTCTCATAATTATAAAGCTTCACATGTTTACGTTTAATATTGTCATAAAGCTTCAACCCACCATAACCTGCTGCCCCAGCAGCAGCTAATCCTACACCACCAAGCACCACTTTCCCCACAGTAGACAGCCCTTTATTTTCTTTACTTTCTCCTTTATTAAGATTTTTTTCTGAAACTTTGTTAATATACGCAAATTTAGAAGTCCCTGAATTATCTATGTCAGAACTCGAACAACCAGTACAAAAACCTACACTACTAGAACCTGACAACAAAGAAAATACTAAACCGCTCACAATAAAAAAATCAAATCTTTTCACAACACTTACCTACTTTCCTCTAATATCTTTTAATGACAATTATAAATCTTTTTTTAGTGAAAATCAAATCATTTTTTTATAATAAATAATTTTAGTCATACTTTATTAACTAACAAGTACAACATTTTTTATATAATTTTTTAAATTATTAAATAAATTTATAAATTAAAAGCGTTGTTTAGAATTTTTAAAATAAAATAATAGTTTCTTTCTTATAAATCTTTTTACACTAAATTTCTAATATTAATTATAAAACATTAGTAATACTACAAAATTTACAAATTATTACGAAAACAAAAATTTATTTATAAATTACTATAGAATAAAAAATTGTTTATTCGAAACAAAAAAATTCTTAGATATAATTGAAGAAGCACTAAAAAATAGCTAATTAAAATTTAATAGCGTATTTAACTTCACCTTTTTTTACCTTAAAAAACTAGTGTTCGCATTTGGTAGGGTGACAATATATTTTACTAAATAATTATGTTTATCCTTAGTGTATATTACCCCAATATTATTAAAGTGCACTTTAATAAACACCTTCTTAATTATTACTATATCCGTACAAACTAATGTTACAAATTACTTTAAGCTATTACTAGCATTATGAATTTAGTTACAATACCTTAGCTTAATATTTTACAAATGTATATTTACCTTAAGTTTTTTCAAGACTAGAAGTTCTAGATATTGAAAGTACTATACCAATCTGAGATAAAAGCATGACTAAAGATGTCCCACCATAACTAAAGAAAGGTAAACTTATGCCTGTGTTAGGTATAGTATTGGTAACAACAAAAATATTAAGTATAACTTGAATTCCAACTTGAGCTATTAATCCTATGCCTAAAAGTGTTCCAAACCTGTCTTTGGCTTTCATAGAAATTATAATCCCACGCCATACAAGCATAGCAAATAAAACTAAAATTAATAATGCTCTAATAAATCCAAGTTCTTCACATACTACAGAAAATATAAAATCATTATATGGTTCTGGAATATATAAATATTTTTGCCGAGATTTTCCGAGTCCTAAACCAAAAAGTCCACCAGAACCAATTGCATAAAGACCTTGCCTAGTCTGCCAAGTATCCGCACCGCAATCTGGAGAAAATGGGTCTAACCACCCTTTAACTCTGCCGTTAGCATATGTTAATTTATCTGTAAATAAAACAATATATGCTACAAGTGCTAATGCCAAAAAAAGTACTATTCCAAACCATCTAAGCTTTATGCCACCAATGTAAAGCATTCCGCCGGCCAAAAGCACTACTATTATTAAACAAGAAATATGTGGTTCTAAAAACAAAAACAAAACGGAAATGGCTAAAAGAATGGCATATGGTAATACACCGTACTTAAACGTACTCATTCTGTGAATATTTATAGATATAAAATGTGCAAATGCAAGTACAATTGAAAATTTTAATACTTCTGATGGCTGAAAACTAATAGGCCCTAAGAAAATCCATCTATGAACGCCATTAACGGCCGGCATAAATAAAACTACTAATAACATCAAAAAAGATAAACCTAAAACAGGTACTGCAAATTTACGTAAATGATGATAGTCAACGTACGATATAAAAATCATAGACGCAATTCCCAAAATAGCCCATATTATCTGACTTCTTATAAAATAATAACTATCTTTATTTTTAAAATAATAAGCGTTTGGGTATGAAGCCGAAAAAAGCATTATTAGACCAATTACTAAAAGCAAAATAGTAATAAAAAATAGTGGTAAATCTAGTCCAGAACGCACAGAAAAAATTTTAAGCCTACTTATAAAACTTATGTTGTTATGGATTTTTTCAAAACTAGAGTCTGAAACTATATCTTCAACATTTTTTATATTTTTATTTTCTTTTCTTTTCTTAAAAAAACTACTTTTTTTTCTGTGATAGTCTCTATTTTTGGATCTTGATTTTTTAAACAAACTCTAACTAACTTCCTTAATTCATATTCCATCTATAATAATTATTAATAATTAGATTATTAAATGCTAAACTTTTTTAACCCTTTTAATAAGAACATTTTATTTAAGACTTTTAAAAAACCAATTAAATAACAGTTTTTAACCATTCTTATAAACATATCTTAAAAGCATATCCACTACATAGTGTCCCTTTTTTATAAAATACTGCTGTGAAATTTCTTAAACAAAAACAATTTAATTATTTTATTTAGTCAGTATAGTTATTATACCTTATGTAAATATAAATCTTTCATATTTTAAAAATTATATAAAAAACATTACTCTAATTTTTGAGGCATTTCTAAAAATTACGACTTATGAACAGAAGAAATAAATTTTTAATAACTTCGTGATTTTTTTAACTGATATTAAATCTTTCTTACAAATTGGCTAAGTAGAGATGCAACAATACAACACAAGTATTTGTTGTACTGAGAATACTATTTGACTGTCGATAAGCTTATACTGTGTTATTTACGAATTTTTAGCACGATCTTACCTTTGGCAATGCTAAAAGTGGGTAGGTTAGCAAATAACAAATTATGCACGCCAAAGAAAAAAATTTCAAAAACCAATTTTTCAGTAACATTATCTACTTAATTTTTTGATTTGAACATCTTGGAAGAAACAAAATCTCTATTAGGATTTAGTACCGACTAAGCTTTACAACTATTGTGTTTAAGTCTAATTATTTATTATAATTTGCAGAGTAGTTCCTTATAGTTTTTAATCGGGTTAGTTTTTTGTGTGTAGTAGCAAAATTTGTAAATTAAAGAGAATACTAAAGACCAGTCTTAATTGTGAGTTAGATAAATATTGCGCCGTAGTCATTTCTCCAATAAATAGATTTTACTTATCTAATTTTTATTCATCCAGTGGAGCTGTCTTAATATTTAAAGAGAAGTCATATCTAATTTTAGATTCTCGGTATTTTGCTGCTGCTAAAAATTTGGCTTCTGGTTTCGATATTGTTTGTACTAAAGATTTATTAGGAACAGTTACCGACTTTGTTAGAAAAGAAAATGTACACAGTCTTTTGTTAGAGAATGATTTTGTTACTTTAAATTTAGCAAATAAGTTAAAAGAGTCTATTAAGGAATGTAATTGTATTATAGATGAACGTGATATTTTGACTCCTGTTATTTCTAAAATGCGTAGTATAAAATCACAAAGTGAACTAGAAAATATAAAAAAATCTCAATATATTACAGAAAAAGTTTTTTATCATGCATTAAAAATTATTAAACCTGGTTTAACAGAAATTTTAATTGCCACTGAACTTGAATTTTTTGCTAAAAAATTAGGAGCTAAATCTGCGGCATTCGATTTTATTGTAGCAAGCGGAGAAAATAGCGCTATACCTCATAGTAATGTTAGCGATAGAAAAATACAGAAAAACGACGTGATTCTAATAGATATAGGCGTAAACTTCGGCGGATACATGAGCGATATGTCTAGGACTGTATTTTTAGGGGAGATATCTTCACAGCAAAGAGAAGTATATAACTTAGTTTTAAAAGCTCAAGAGTTGGCAATATCAGGCGTTAAACCTGGTGTAAAGTGTGCCGATATAGATAACGTAGTGCGTAGTTTTATCGACTCTACAAAATACAAGGGTCTTTTTTTACATTCAACAGGTCATGGGGTAGGACTAAATATACATGAAAAGCCTTTCATTTCCTTTAAAAGTGACGATGTTTTAGAGGAAGGTATGGTCGTAACGGTCGAACCAGGCATTTACATCCAGGATGAATTTGGAATAAGGATTGAAGATATGTTGCTAGTAACCAAGTACGGTTGCGAAAATTTAACTCATGTACCTAAATCTAAAATTGGATAGAATATGTTCACATTAATTAATTTAGGTAGTGCTAAAAGTAGGTATATTAACAAATTAAATCTTATTGAATGTAACGTTAAAAAAATTCCAAAACTAAACTTTTAATTAACATTTTCCACTTAATTTTTTATTTTGAACACCTTTAAGGATAAAAAATATCAATCTATCTATTAAGATTTAGTACCGACCATATAGCATTAGCTTGACATTTTTTTCTGGAAATTAGGAAATTAAAAGTTTACTTAAACTGTTTCAAGCAATATAACGAACTTTTAAAATTTTATTATGTATCAATTGTTATTTTGAAATTATTATTTAATACGACGTGCTCTACATTATCAATCTTTTTGTTACAAAATCAACTTTGTTTTTTACATTTTTATGTTAAAAGTAAATAATAATTACTATTAATAAGACACAAAACAAATAATGTTGTGATAAAAGTTTTGCACTACTTATTTTTAATTACATTTTATAGCCATAATTCAGGTCCTGTTTTTCTAATTAAAATAAAATTATTATGTGTAAAATAGTTTGATTTTGGTGCTAATTTTATTTTTGTTTTTAATTTTTAAAAATAATTATTACTTTTAAAATTGCTAACTTTTTTGTTATACACTTCTTTTCATTTTTCCATTTATTAAATTTAAGGACTAGTTTTTATCTCTTATGTAGTACAAACAAGTTAATGCCTATTTTTTAAATACAAACTTTGACCAAAAACTTTCTAAACTTATCTAGGGCAGTATGAAACAATTTCATGCTGTCAAAAATCAAAAAAATAACCACTGGTGCCGGTGGTGGGACTCGAACCCACACACTGTTGCCAGCAACAGATTTTGAGTCTGCCCCGTCTACCAATTCCAGCACACCGGCATAATTTCATAGCCGAACCTAATTCTATTGCTTTTTAAAACAAATTTCAATAGATTTTTACTAAAGGCACCACTAAAAGCAGATAGATGTTACTAAATTATATAATATAAGATTCAAAGTAAGGTCTGATAAAAATCGCGCATTTGACTATCGATAAGCAGACAAAACTATTCCTTAACTACTATTTAGTTCGGTTTATACAAAAAATCTAGCATTAGTCGAAAATTAGATTTATCTGTTTATGAGTAGTAATTCAATGCTATCTATTTACTTACAGTACTGATATTATATCTTAATTAATAGGGTTTAAAACTTAATTGTTAAATAATAAATTTTGATCTTAGAATTTTACCAATAACCTAAATTATTTACTCTATTTAAGACATCGAACTAATTGAGAACTAATTTATGAAACAAAAATGCAAAAAATCAACAAAAAGGACCATTTACGTTGATAAATGCAAACCTAAAATGGCCTTTTTAACACAAACTTCCTAACAAAAAAACGAGAGCACTTTTAAATAAAAAGTGCACTCAAGCGAAAAATTAATTCCCAACCTTAAAATTTTGGTGACTCGTACGGGAATCGAACCCATGTTTCCGGCGTGAGAGGCCAGCGTCTTAACCTCTTGACCAACGAGCCAACTCACGTCTGGTGCACCATTAGGGATTCG